>Ga0307373_10002248_pt1 | contig 34967 bp, 33 predicted proteins | sample OX2MG_FD_202534 | JGI IMG/M metagenome (GOLD analysis project Ga0307373, IMG submission 202534) | Soil microbial communities from Risofladan, Vaasa, Finland - OX-2 | ecosystem: Environmental > Terrestrial > Soil > Coastal area > Acid sulfate soil | place: Finland: Risofladan, Vaasa | collected...
ACTGTATTTACGTCGGATCCGGGCGCCGTGAGCACTCGTCCGGTCGACGTCGGGCCTAAGCCCGAGCTTTTGGCGCTACTGCTTGATCAGATCAGGCAGCGTAGGCCAGAGCCGGTTGGCTCTGAGTGTTGGCAGTTAATGCCTTTTCCCGGTTTTACGAGCCCGGGGCTCGACACGCCATCTCGCAACCCACGTCCCCGTCGAAGCCACACGCCCCCACGAGAAGGTTGCCAAAACACTATACCGCGCCCTTCCAATCCCTACGCACGCCGCGCTCCATCTGCCGCCGCGCCTCCCGTTCCGCCAGGGCGTAGCGCTTGTCGTACTCCCGCTTACCCCGGCCCAGAGCGAGCTCCACCTTGACCCGGTTCCGGTGCAGGTGCATGTCGAGCGGGACCAGGGTGACCCCCGGTTGCTTGACGGCTCCGGCCAGGTGATCGATCTGGCGGCGGTGCAGAAGGAGGCGCCGCGAGCGACTGGGATCGTGGTTCTGGCGGTTTCCGAATTCGTAGGGCTGGATGTGCGCTCCATAGAGCCACGCCTGGCCCCGCTCGATCCGGACGTAGGCCTCGGTGATCTGGGCGCCTCCCTGGCGCAGCGAGCGGACCTCGGTCCCCCAGAGCTCGATCCCCGCCTCCACCTGCTCCAGGATGTGGTACTCGTGGCGGGCGCGCCGGTTGCGGGCCAGAAGTCGGGCCTCCTTCTCCTCAGGCATGCCGGCGCCCACCTGCGGTCCGCTGCCGGCCTCTCAGGAACGCGGCGGGAGTCATGGGCGGCCGGCCTGGAGGCTGGACAAGCTCCACTCGAAAAGTGCCTCGAGCCGCCTGAACCAATATCCAGTCGGGTCCTTGCTCCAGTACGGTTCCCATGGCAGTCGTCGCCGCCACCTCCTCCAGACCAGGTCCCGGCGCGCCCCGGAGCAACTTGACCCGCGTGCCCTCCAAGGGAACCGTCACTCCCGGCCAGGGAGTGAGCGCCCGCAGCGCTCGATCGATCTCCGTGGAACTCAGGGACCACTCCAAGTTGCCGTCGCGGCGGCTCAACCGGTGCGAGTAGGTAGCGCCCGAGTCGAGCTGAGGGATGTCGCTCCGATCGCCCGCCTCAAGGCGATCCAAGGCCTGCACCAGCATCTCCGCGCCCACCAGGGCCAGCGTTGCGGTCAGGTCGGGCCGGCTCACAGATGCGGGAATCGGCAGCGGTTGCTGCGCCAGGATGGGCCCCGCATCCATGCGCTGATTCATGCGAAAGACGGTAACGCCGGTCCGGCCGTCACCAGCCAGGATCGCGGCCGCCACCGGTGCGGCTCCTCGGTGACGAGGCAAGAGCGAGGGGTGAACGCCGATCCCCCCATAGGTGAGCGAGTCAAGGATTGCCTCGGGTACCAGCTGGCCGTAGGCGGCCACCACCAGGGCTTGGGGATTTCGGGACAGCACGGAATCCCGCCAGAACTCCTCGGTAAGTCGGGTTGGTTGTTCGACAGCCAGTCCCGAAGACTCGGCCTCATACCTCACCGGTCGGGGCGCGGCGGCGCCACGGCTGCCCGCGCGATCCGGGGCGGTAAGGACCAGCCCGACCTCATGGCTGGAACCCTCCAGCGCCATGAGGATGGGAAGAGAGAATTCTGCCGAGCCGGCGAAGACGACACGCACCAAGCCACCTCCAGAACGGGCCCGGTTGAGGCCCGGCAAGGTTTGAGGAAGGTGCTCAGTCTCCCAGCCTTCACGGGGCGGTGCTGGCGGGCCGCCTTCGCTTGCGATCTAGGCCGGGTCGACGTCGATAGACCAACCACGACCTTCCGGAAGGTGCGGCCGAACCGCTTCGAGACGCGATGCCCGGATGGTCAGCTGCCAGCGATACAAAGAGCGCAACCGCGGAATGAATGCGGGACTCGGCCCGAGGACCTCGACTGCGGTGCCCTCGAGAAGCTGCCGCAGCCTGACCGCTTCCCGCTGGGCCTGGTCGCGAGCCGTGCCATCGCTAGCATCGCTGCGAGTCAGCACCAAGAGGCGGGTGAAGGGGGGGAAGCGCAGTTGGCGCCGTGCCTCCAGTTCTAGCGCGGCGAATGCCTCGTAGTCGTGCGCGCTGGCCAGCTGCACGGCGGGGTGCTCGGGGCTGTAGGTCTGGAGGATCACCTGGGCGGGCTCGTCGCCTCGACCAGCCCGACCGGCCACTTGGGTGAGCAGTGAAAAGGTCTTCTCGGCCGCGCGAAAGTCGGGGAAGTGGAGAGCAATGTCGGCATTGACGATGCCCACCAGGCGAACCCCGGGTAGATCCCACCCCTTAGCCACCATCTGGGTGCCGATGAGGAGGTCAGCGTCGCGCCTTACGAAGGCCTCGTAGATCTCCCGATGGGCATCTCGGTGCCCGACGGTGTCGCGGTCCATGCGCAGGATCTTGGCCCCGGGCCAGAGTTCTCTGGCTTCCGCCTCGATGCGCTCTGTGCCGGCTCCCAGGGCGCGGAGCAGGCGACTGCCGCAGCTGGGACATTCTTCCGGAAGCGTCACCTGGTGATCGCAGTAATGACAGGTGCAGAGGCGTCCCTGGAAGTGCAAGGTCAAGGACACCGAGCAGTTGGGGCAGCCCAGTGCCTCGCCACAGCTGCGGCAGAGGACCACACTCGAGGTGCCTCGGCGGTTGAGGAAAAGAATCCCCTGCCCTCCCTCGAGCAGCGTCTCTGTCACCAGCTGGCTCAGCCGCCGAGAGAAGGGAGAGCGGTTGCCCCAGGCCAGCTCATCCCGGAGGTCCACCACCTCGACTGGGGGCAACGAGCGCCCGGCGAAACGATGGCGCATGCGCAAGAGGCGCAGTCCCTTGGCGTCGACGGCCTGGCGATAAACCTCCAAGCGGGGAGTGGCACTGCCGAGGACGACCGGAACCGAGAGAATGCGTCCTAGGTGCCGGGCCACATCGGCAGCGTGGTAGCGGGGCATGGCGTCGTACTGCTTGTAAGAGGAGGAGTCCTCTTCGTCGACGACGACCACGCCGGGGTCGGCCATCGGCGCGAAAACAGCACTCCGAGACCCCACCACCACCCGGGCTCGACCGGCGCGGACGCGCCGCCACTCGCGACCCCGCTCGGCCACAGTCAGGCCGGAGTGGAGAACAGCCACGATTCCCGGGAAATGAACGGCGAAGCGCTTCTCTGTCTGCGGCGTCAGAGAGATCTCCGGCACCAGCACGATCGCCCCCTTGCCCTGGGCCAACGCCACCTTGATGGCCGCTAGATAGACCTCGGTCTTCCCCGATCCGGTGACTCCGAAGAGGAGAAATTCCTCCGCCCGGGACCAGGTGATGGCGTCTCGGATGGGGCTAAAGACCTCCTCCTGCTCCTCGGTCAGGTCGAGCCGACCAGCACTCCCCCCAACTTCCGGCTCCGGAGTCGCTGGCTTGGACCCAGTTCGGCGCTTGGATGTCGCCTTGCCGGTTCTGAGCGCCGGCGGGATCATGGCCCGGAGAACCTCGGGAAGCGGACAGAGATAGTGCGATGCGATCCACTGCGCCAGGCTGATCTGGTGGGGCAAGAGGAGCGGGTCCTCATCCCGGATCCGCTCCAGAGGGCGCAATTCCTCGATCGGCGACTCCTCGAGGAGCTCGACGACGAAGGCGAACACCTGGCGTCGACCGAAGGGCACCACCACGCGCTGCCCCAGCCGGATGGCCTGACGCAACTCCTCAGGGATGAGGTAGTCGTAGAGGCCAGCTGGTGGCCCTGCCTTGAGGTCGGGTGAGACCCTCGCGATCAGGGGCGGTTCGAGGGTCACCGCGACGTCAGTGGGTGATCCTGGCCCGTACCCAGATTTTGGACCGCATCGAGAATGGCTGCGGCAATCGCCGACTTGGGCTGCCACGGCAACACCACTGTTTGTCCGCCTCTAGCGACCAGGGTCGCTTCGGCCATGTCGCCGCCCATGGCTGAGTGTTCGCCGATCACCGGGTTGGCGACGATCAGATCACAACCCTTCTGGTCGAGCTTGGCCCGGCCGCGTTCAGCCACATCCTCCGTCTCTGCGGCGAACCCCACCACCAGGCAGCTTGCCGGACGATCTCGAGTCAGACGGGCCAGGATGTCTGGGTTGGCGACCAAGTGGAGCTCAAGCTCAGCGTGCTCCCGGCGGTGGAGCTTCTGGGGGGCCACCTCCGCGACCCTGAAGTCGGCGACCGCCGCAGCCATCAGGACCAGGTGGGTGCTGGGTAGGAGCGCCAGGCACGCTTGGAGCATCTCCGCCGCCGTGTCGACCCGGACCACCTCGACATCGGGTAGGTCAGGTGCGTCCTCCACCGCTGTCACCAGATGCACGGTGGCGCCCCGGGCAACCGCCTCCAGGGCGAGATCGGTAGCCATCTTCCCGCTACTTCGGTTTCCGAGATAGCGGACGGGGTCGATCGGTTCCCGGGTGCCTCCGGCGGTCACCAGCACCTGCCAGCCCCGCAGCGATACGTCCTGGCGCAGAACACCGGCAGCGATGCGGATGATCTCGCTGGGTTCAGCCATCCGGCCCTCCCCCACCCGACCGGACGCCAGCCGGCCAGAGACTGGGCCAACCACCTTCGCTCCGCGAGCCACCAGGGTGGCCAGGTTGCTCTGAGTGGCCTTGTTGCGCCACATGCCGCTCTCCATGGCTGGCGCCAGGACCATCGGAGCCTCGGTGGCCAGGAGCGTCGAACTCACAACGTCGTCGGCAAGCCCCAGTGCCAGCCGAGCCATGGTCGAGGCTGTGGCGGGGACGACTAGGTGACAGTCGGCCCAGATGCCCAAGTCGATGTGGCTCATCCCGTGCCCCCTGTCCTGGTCCGCACCCGACCCCTTTTCCTTAGCCGGAAAGAGACGCCAGGCAACGGGATTCCCGGATAGCGCCCGCAAGGTTGTCGGCGAGATGAACGCGGTGGCGGAGGCCGTCATCGCCACCCTCACCTCGGCGCCCTGACGACGCAGAAGGGTGATCAACTCGGGTACCTTGACCACCGCCACCCCACCGCAGACGTGGACGGCAATCTTGCGGCCGCCGAACCCGTGCGGCATCTCCTCAGCCATCTGAGACTCATTGTGGCAGGCGCCGTCGGTGTTTCTAGCGGGCGGTCGGCTCAGATGTGTTGAGAATCTCCGCCAACGCGCCAGCCGCGCGGCTGACCTCGTCGTTGACCACTACGTGCTGGTACCAACTCGCAGCGGCCAATTCGCGGGCTGCGTCCTGGGTGCGGATAGCCAATTCCTCCGGCGTTTCCGTCCCTCGTTGCTCGAGTCTCGCCAGCAGGGCCTCTGGCGAAGGCGGCGCGAGAAACAGGAAAAGGGCGTCCAATCCTGCGTCCCGGAGTAGGGCGGCACCCTGCACGTCGGGTTTGAGAAGAGCGTCGTATCCGTCGTTTCGGATCGCCTCAACCCGCTCCCGAGAGGTTCCGTAATGGTTGCCATGTACCAGAGCCGTCTCCAGGAAATCTCCGGCGGACTCCATCGCCTGGAAGGTCACCAGATCGACAAACGAGTAGTCGCGGCCGTCGACCTCACCGGGACGAGGCAGCCTGGTGGTGTACGCCGGGGGGCGCCGCACCGAAGGGCACAGCGGCAGCAATTCCGCAAGAACCGTGTCCTTGCCCACCCCGCTCGGACCGGAGAGCACGATCAGCCTCCCTCTCCCTGAATCGCTCCTCACAGCACCGTCCCGCTGCGATCTTGCCAAGGCCATGCCGCCCGGCTCCCCAGCTCCGCTCCAACCTCGATCCGAAGCCTCTGCAGGTCCTCCGGTAGGGGGCTCTGAAAGGTCATCGCCTGGCCATCCCTGGGATGGTTGAAGTGGAGCATGGCGGCGTGCAGAGCGGGCCGCGCCGAGCCAGCCATCGATCCCGGTCCATAGAGGGCGTCGCCGGCCAAGGGACGGCCGATGTAGGCGAGATGGACCCGGATCTGGTGGGTCCGACCGGTGCGCAGCCGCAGTTGCAGGGCCGTGTGCTCGGGCCAGCGCTCCAGCACGGTGAACTCGGTGGTGGCATCACGCCCGCCGGCGCCGACAGCCATCCGCCGGGGCCGCTTGGGGTCACGCCCGATGGCCGCCTCGATTCGCCCCCGGTCCTCCCGGAAGCCACCTTGCGCCAGCCCCCAGTACTCGCGCCCCATGGTCCTCGTCCGTAATTGTCGGGCTAACTCGCGGTGCGCCTCCTCAGTCCGGGCCAGCACCAGGAGTCCACTAGTTCCGCGGTCGAGGCGATGGACTATCCCCGCCCGCTCGGACCCACCCGCCTGCGACCATTCGCCGCCCCAAGTCTGGACCAACTGGGCCAGGGTGCCATCGCGATGTCCCGGGCCGGGGTGCACCACCATGCCGGCGGGTTTGTCGACAACGACGACCAGCTCGTCCTGGTAGACCAGCCGCGCTTCCTGCGGGGTCGACTTCTCAGCGACCGCCGCCGGCTCCTCCTGGAGCTCGATCAGGTCCCCGGCGCGGACCGTCTGAGACGGGCGGCGGACGACCGTCGTCCCGACCAAGACCAACCCTTGCCGAACCAGCCTTTGGGCTTGAGATCGGCCTCCTTCGAGATGTGCTCCCAGGATGACGTCGAGCCGCAGCCCGGCCTCAGATGGGTCCGCTTGGAGGAACCTGGTGGTCGGGACCGTCTCAGGCACGGGCCTGACCAGCTGTGGTTATGCGGATCACCAGGATGACCACCCCCACCGTGATCCCGGAGTCGGCCACATTGAAGACCGGCCAGTGGGGTAATTGCATGAAGTCGACGACATAGCCCTGACCGACCCGGTCCACGGCGTTGGCCACGGCCCCGCCGAGAAGCGCTCCCACGCCTACCTGAACCCAGCCGGGCTGCAGGGCCAGAAGCTGCCATTTCCAGGCGACCACCACCAACAACACCACCGCCACAGCCAGGAAGAGCCAGTCCGCGTCGGGCAGGATGCTGAAGGCGGCGCCATTGTTGATGGTGTAGTAGATGTGGATCGGCAAGTTGGGCCAGAGCTGCTGGCCCAAGGCCAGCGAGTGCGTGACCCAGAGCTTGGTCAGGCGGTCGAGGACGAAGACTACGGTCGCCGCCACCCCGGTCCACCGGGGCCAGGTGTGCGACCTGGTCAAGACGCTTCGAGAGCCTCCCGAGGCGTCCTCGGTCTCAGTCGCGCTTGGCCTCTTTGCAGGGGACACAGCGCGTCGCGTAGGGCAGGGCGCGGAGCCGCTCGATGGCGATCTCCTTGCCGCAGTCCTTGCAGAGGCCGTACTCGCCGCGCTCGAGCCGTCGCAGGGCGTCCTGGCACTGCTCGAACATCTGCTGCAGGTTCTCACGGATGGCCTGCAGTCGCTCGTGCTCCTCCATCTCGCCAGCGTGTTCAGTCGGATGCTCATGGAAGGGAGCTTCTCGCCCGGCACCGTTGGTCACCACGCCACCCACTTGGCCCAGCTCAAGTTCCAGTCGCGACTGCTCCGACTCAACCTGGCGGCGGATCTCAGCTAGGTCGCTCTGGCGAGTCGTAGTGGCGATCTCGGTCATTCTCAAACTTCCTTGCTTTGTGGCCCCCGGCCGGGAGCCCAGAAATCCGTGGGATTGCCGCCGCTGCTTGGGGGCGGGAGCATTATGGGCCGTCCCGGGGTGGCTGGGGAAGACCTCAGCTCGCTCATTGTGCGTCGTCTCCGAATCGGCGCAGCGCTACCCAGATCAGATGCTGGGGTACCTTGAGTTCAGACCACTCCGAGTAGCCGGACGGCAGCGCTGATTTTGCCTCGACCCGCTCCCAGGCGGCCACGAAACACTGCGCCTGGATCTGGGCCTGACCCGCCTCCATCGCCATGGCCAGCTCGTCGTCGGTGGCATACCGGACCTCGATCGCCTCCCCGGCGCGCAGGCCGCTCTTGCGCCGGAAGTCCTGGAGCTGCCTGGTGAATGTCCGCAGCAGCCCCTCGCGGCGGAGGTCTGGTGTCAACTCGAAGTCCAGGGTCACACTCACTCGTCCCGGATCCGTCCCGGTCGCCGATGAACTCACTTGGCCCACGTTCAGTTCCTCGGCCAACACCAGGGCCAGCTCCGGGGAAAGCTCAACTCCCTCTATCCGAGCGCCGGTCAAGGGTTGGCGGATGGGCACTCCGTGCTCTTCTCGGAGAGCGCGGGCATCCTCCGCCAGTCGGCGGAGCACGCCCATCTCCTGGATCAATTCCCGGTCGAGCTGCTCCGCCCGGACGGCTGGGTAGGTCTCCAGGTGAACCGACACCGCCTCGCCGGGCTGCTCCGGGGTCAGCGCCCGGAAGATGGCATCGGCGACGAAGGGCGTGAATGGCGCCATCAGCAGAGCTGTTTGCTGCAGTACCTGGTGCAGAGTTGAGCAGCTTGCGGCTACCTCCTCGGCACTTCCCCGGAAGCGGGCTCGCGAGCGGCGCAGGTACCAGGTGCTGGTGTCGTCGACCAACTGGGCGATAGCCCGGCAGGCGCTGTTGGCGTCGTAGACGTCCAAGGCCGCCACCGCCTCCGTCACCGTCTCCTGGAGGCGGGCCAGGATCCAGCGATCGAGCACGTGACGAGGGGTTGGCACGGCGGTGTCTGGAGCGGGGCGCCAGCCAGCGAGATTGGCGTAAGTGATGAGAAAGCTCTGGGTATTCCAGAGCACGTTGAGGAAACGAAGGGCGCTCTCCGTTACCCGCTGCGGCGAGATCCGGTACTCCAGCCCTACCGTGACCGTGGTGTAGAACCACCAGCGCAGGGCGTCCGCTCCGGTTTTCGAGATGAGCGCGAAGGGATCCACGATATTGCCCCGGGACTTGGACATCTTGCGACCCAGCTCATCGACCACCAGGCTGGGAACGACCACGTTTCGGAAGGCGGACTGGTCAAAAAGCATCACCGACTCCGCCAGCAGGGTGAAGAACCAGCCCCGGGTCTGGTCAAGTCCCTCACTGATGAAGTCGGCGGGGTGCCGCGAAGCGAAGACATCCTGGTTTTCGAACGGGTAATGCCACTGCGCGTAGGGCATCGCGCCACTGTCGTACCAGGCGTCGATCACCTCTGGCACGCGGCGCATCTCACCACCGCACTCACAGGCCAGGGTTACCTCATCGATGAAAGGCTTGTGGACATCGGTGCCCGGCGCCAGGCCCAGTTCCGCCAAGCTGCCGATGCAGCGCTGCGTCTCGCAGGTGGCGCAGATCCAGATCGGCAGCGGCGTCCCCCAGTAGCGTGCTCGGGATAGGTTCCAGTCCTGGAGGGACTCCAGCCAGTTGCCCATCCGGCCCTCCTGGAGGTGGGCGGGAACCCAGTGGATGGTGCGGTTGTGCCGGATCAACTCCTCTTTGACGGCCGTGGTGCGGATGAACCAGGAGTCGAGCGCGTAGTAGAGCAGCGGGGTGTCGCAGCGCCAGCAGAAAGGATAGGTATGACGGATCTGCTCCTCGCGATAGAGGAGACCCCGGCGGTCCAGATCAGCGCTGATCAAAGGATCGGCGTCCTTGACAAAAATCCCTTGAAAATCCTGGACCATGGGAAGAAATCGCCCGTCCAGTCCGACCGTGTGGCGCACCTCGATACCCGCCTCTTGACAGAGTCTGAGGTCATCTTCGCCGTAGGCGCCCGCGGTGTGTACGATGCCCGTTCCTTCCTCCGTGCTGACAAAGTCGGCCGCCATCACAGTGAAGGCCTTGGGTTGCTCGGGCAGATAGGGAAAGAGGGGCCGGTAGCGCAGACCGACCAACTCACTGCCGGGCATTTCCCGCTCGACCTGGTAAGCGCCTTCGAGGATCTCCTGTCGCGCCTTGGCGAGAATCAGACGCTCATCCCCCTGGCTCACCTCGACGTAGGGGATCTCCGCTCCCACGGCCAGGCCCAGGTTTCCCGGCAACGTCCAGGGGGTCGTGGTCCAGGCGAGCAGGCTGGTCTGAGGATTGTCGCGGAGGCGAAAGCGCACCGTCACCCCGGGGTCCGGTGTGTTGTCCTTGTAGGCCCCGGGCTGGGCCAGTTCGTGACTGCTGAGCGAGGTCTGGCAGCGAGGACAGTAGGGGGCCACTCGGTAACCCCGGAAGAGCCAGCCCTTTTCATGAATTTGCTTGAGACTCCACCAAACCGATTCGATGTACTCGGTCTCGTAGGTGCGATAGGCGTTCTTCAAGTCGAGCCAAAAACCGATCCGGTTGGTCAGCCGCTCCCACTCATCGATGTACTCCATGACGCTGGCCCGGCAGAGGCGGTTGAATTCCCCCACCCCCATGCGTTCGATGTCCTGCTTGGAAACGATGCGCAAGCTGCGCTCGACCTCGAGCTCGACGGGCAGGCCATGGGTGTCCCAGCCGCCCCGGCGTTCCACCCGTCGCCCTCGCATCTGCTGGTAGCGGAGAAAGCAGTCCTTGAAGGAGCGCGCCAGCACGTGATGAACGCCGGGCAGGCCGTTGGCGGTGGGCGGGCCCTCATAAAAGACGAAGGGTTCAGCGTCCTGGCGCAGCTCCTGGCCGCGCTCGAAGATGTGCTCCCGCTGCCAGAACTCGAGCACGCGCTCTTCCAGTTCGGGGAAGCTGACCGGGTTGGCGACCGGCTCAAATGCCGACATCAGGGCGCGGTGCGATCTCCAGTGAGAGCTCTACCTCCCGCTGCGAAGGGGAGCGAGGTGCGGGCAGCGTAGCATGACCGACCAGGATCTCCCGAGCAGCACCCAGGAGATGATCGTGCCGGTCGACGAGCCGTCTAGCGAGCCCGCCCCTTGGGGACCGGAGATTGACATCTTCTGGGACGACATCCAGGTCGGCGAGGTGACTCAGTTGGGGACCCACCTGATGACCACCGAGGAGATCCTCGAGTTCGGTCGTCGCTTCGACCCCCAGCCGTTTCATGCCGACCTCGCACGGGCCGAAACGACCGTCTTTCATGGTCTGATCGCCAGTGGCTTCCACTCAGCCTCGGTCTGGATGCGTCTCTACTGGGATGGCTTCCTTCATCGCGCCGCCAGCCTTGGATCGCCTGGCCTGGACGACCTCGCCTGGTTGGCACCGGTGCGTCCCGGCGACCAACTGACCGCCTCCATGGATGTGCTTTCCGCCCGCCTCTCGGGGAGTCGTCCCAACCGCGGACTGGTCCAGATCAGGGGCCAGCTGACAGACCAGGCGGGCGTGGTCAAGCTGCGGATGACGGCCTGGGGACTTTTTGGGCGGCGCCCAACTTCTGACAGCCGCTGATTTCACCCCATCCGGTGTTCCAGCAACTCTTCCGCGAGGCACCTGCTGGAGCCCCGGAACTGCAAGAGGAGCTGGTAGGCAGCCTCCGCCAGGTGAAGCGCGCCGAATGGGACCCATCAGCGGGGGTTGCAGCCTCTACCTCTCCTACCCCTTCCTCCTCTCGGTCGAGGAGGCCGCCGCCACGCCCTGCTCCGGCCTGCTGCTCCGAGACCAGGTCGGGTTGCTGGTCGCCGGGCTCCCGCTGTACCACTGGGATGGTTCTCGCGACCCGGGCCTGGATCACTACGAGCCGTTCGCAGCTGGCGCCAGGTGGGTGCTGGGGCGGAGGGCCCGGCCTGCCCCCTGGCTGCCGACCCTGATCGCGGGCTCCAGGTCCGGCTACTGCACTGAGTTCGCGGTCGATCCCAGCTGGGAGCAGAACCGTCCTCACCTCATCGGCCGCCTCCTGGGGGGCGCGGCCAGGGTAGCCGAGACTTTGGGCGCATCCAGCCTGGGGGTAATGTGGCTCACCTCAGCCGCCGCTCGGCAGGCGATTGGCTGGCTCAAGCGGCCGGAGTACCTGCTCCTGGCCGGGCCCAACTGCGCCATCGAGGTTACCTGGGACTCTTTGGAGGGCTACCTAGCCCAGCTGAGCTGGTCGCGACGCCGATCAGCCCGCCGGGAGATGGAGCGGTTTCGGCGGAGCGGGCTACGGGTGGAGTTGGCTCAGCTCAACTCCTGCCTCGATGAGATGGCACCGCTGGCGGCACGCCTGCAGCAGAAGTACGGTCACGCCCTGACTCCTCTGGAGATCACGGAGCAGCTCGCGCCCAGGCCTGGTACCTCAATTCGCACAGCCGGGTCGTCCTCTGCCGCCAACGCGGCCGGCTGGTCGGCTTCTCTCTCCTGTACAGCTGGCGAGGCGCGCTCTACGGGCGACTGGCGGGCTTCGACTACCAGGCCACCGCCCAGAGCGACGCCTACTTCAACCTCGCCTTCTACATTCCTCTCCAGCTGGCTCTGGACGAGGGGCTTGGGCGGTTCAATCTGGGCATGGCCACCTGGCGGGCCAAGGTGCTCCGCGGGGCCGGCCTGGATCCAGCTTGGTCGATCGCCTGCCCCCCCTCGCAAGTTCGGGGCGCGTGGGCCAGGATGGCCAAGGCGCAGGGGGACGATCCCAGTAGGTGGTGGGCCGAGCAGTTCCCCCGCCAGGTGGATTGGGAATGCGACTGGCGCTGGACCAGGGCGGGCCTCGCCGGTAACGTCCCGGCCACAATCCCCCCGCAATAGGCGGCGGCGCCGCATTCGGGCGAACCCGAGGGGTACAAATGCATCCGATGCGGTCCGACAAGCGGCGGCTGGTGCTGATCATCAGCGGGGCCGTCCTGCTCAGCTACGTGATCCTGGTCGCCACTCAGATCGACCAGCAGAGCCTGCCCGACTTCGCCGCCTTCTATGCCGTGGCGAAGGCACTCGGCGCGGGCGGACTCACCGCTGCCCACCATCTCTACTCCCTGCACTTCCAGCTGCATGCCGAGTCGTTTCTCGACCGTGGACAGGGCCGCGCCTATTTAGAACCGTTTGTAGCCCTGCCGCCGGCGGCGTGGGTCGTAATCCCCTTCACGGTGCTCTCGATGTGGACGGCGTTCTTCCTCTGGTCCGGGATCTGCCTCCTGCTCTGCCTGTTCGGCACTATCTGGCTGGTCCGCCAGGAGAAGCTGGGGCCCAATGCCATTCCGCTGGCCCTCACGATCGTGGCCTCCTACCCCACCTATCTGGCCTTCGGAGAGGGTCAGTACGACCTGCTTTGGCCCCTCTGCCTGGCGCTCTTCTCGTCAGCCTGGTGGTGCCACTCCACCCGGCAGCGCTGGACTAGAACTGCGGCGGCAGCCCTCCTCTTCACCTTCAAACCGGACCTGCTCTTGCTGATGGTGGTCCCGGCCGTCGCTGCTTGGCACCGCCGGACGGTGCAGGTGGCAGTCGCCTGCCTGGCAGGGCTGGCGGCGATCACCGTGGCGGTGGTGGGGATTCCCGGCCTCCTGCGGCTGCCCCAGATCGAGTCCTACACCCTCTTCCACCGCTTCCCGCCCACCCCCGATGAGACCGTTCTGGGATTCTTCTGGCGGCTCACTGGCCACGGACGACTGACCCAGGATCTGGCCTTCCTATCCATCGGCATGGCCCTGCTGGTCTTCTCGTGGGCCTGGTGGCGCAACCCGCCCCAGAGTCAGCTGGACTGGAAGCTGGCGTTCAGCTCGACAGTCTGCCTCTCTCTACTGGTGGCACCCCATGCCCTCAACCACGACCTCATCCTGCTGGCCGGCCCAGCGGTATGGACAGCGGGCGCGCTGCGCGCCGCCGGACGGGACCTCCACTGGCTGGCCTTCTGGATCATCCTGTTCAACGCGGTGGTGATCGTCGACTCGTCCCCCCGGGTGATGCTCCCGATTCCCCTGGTGCCGATCGCGCTCCTGGCTGCCTCGGTAGTCTCATGGCGCGCGCGGCGCACCCTGGTTGCCCAGCCGGCGGTGACACTTGAGCCGGCAGCCCTGATGCCCCCAACCGTCGTCCCCTAGCGAGGGTCAGCGGCTCCGCCCCCTGTCCTGGTGATCCTCCACCGCTGTGTTGACGGCGGGATAAATCAGTCGTGGTTGCACCCCCGCCCAGGCGGACCGGAACGTGTTGCTCCGTGATGATCGCAGTCCTCTTCGCAGGGATCACGGCGCCCAATCTGCCGGCCGCGGTGCCTTGGTACCACCGCCGTTTGGGACGGCCGTCCCATTCGTGGTCAACGACGACGAGGTGAGGTGGAAAATCTGTAGTTCTAGGTAGCACTACCTGCTCGAAGGTCCCGACCGGACGGGATGCGCGGTGGTGACCATGGCCAGGGTCCATCTCCACAAAACTGTTACTGAGATAGAGATCGCGGGCTCCGCAGCGCGGCCCTCCCGACCATCACCGGAGCCGGCCGCCAGGCCGCTCTTACGGGTCCCACCGGCAACCCGATGGCGTTGATCGGGGTGCTCGCTGCCGCCCGATGAGCGCACCTTCCTGGGCCGAGCGCATGGTGACCTAGGGGTCCGATTCGGTGCTCGGAGCGCTCCGACAAACCGGTCCCACGGTAGGCTGAGTTACGACTCCGCAGGCACCGCGGTGACCAGCCATGAGCGAGGCCACGCGGCGGCGAGGCGGGAGTCCGTGGTGATCAGCGGCACCGCCAACCGGTAGCTCAGCTCGACACACAGCGCGTCGCCCAGGCGCAGGTCGTGCCTTGCTACCGCCGCTACCAGAAGCTCGCGCGCTGGGTGGGCACGGAAGGGCGCCGCGACCAGCTGGCGAACCTTGCGTTCCAGGACGGCCGGTGAGAGCTGGCCGCCCCGGTACAGCGCCCGCAGGGCGACCCCCACCCCGACCTTCTCGTGGTCCGCGACATGCACCTCTCGGCCCCTGATGGTTTCGCGGACCGACCGACCCTCGGCAGTGCCCAGCAATAGGTCCAGGAACGCTGCCGTCTCCAGCACCAACCCCTCAGTCATGCCACTCACCCACGTCGGCCCGATCCAATGCTTGGCGGATTGCGGTCCGGCCCCCGACCAGCTCCACGGGCTGGTCCAGATCCCGGAGCCAGTCCTCGAGGCGGGCCGAGTCCAGGCGGTCCCGGATTGCTCCCTGGAGCACGTGGGACAGGTTCAGTCCTAAGGGCCGCACCGCGACCACCAGTTCGTCGGGGAGGTAGACGTTCACTCGCGGCATACACACACTATACACACTTGGTTCTGGCGAGCGGAGAGAGCGACCGATGAGATGGGGTTCCGCCATAGGGTTGGCCCAACCAGTGTGGGACAGCGACCGGGCCGCCCGGTCCCCGTGGCGTGCTGTCAGGGCACGAGGAAGCCGGGGGCCGCCAGGTGAACCGGCCCCGGGTTCGCCGCCCGGTCCCCATGGCGTGCTGTCAGGGCACGAGGGAGCCGGGGGCCGCCAGGTTAACCGGCCCCCGGGTTGAACTCAGACCGCCGGGCCCCTTAGTTCAGCGAGGCTCACGCAGGAAGGCCGGTATGTCCACGTCCTCGTAGACGTCGGGGTTCTCCAGCTGGGGCTGCCGGGTGCGCTCTGGGAGCGGCTCCTGGAGGTCCTGGGGCCTAGTCGCCTTGTACTTCTCCGCCAGCGACCGGTTGAGCTGGGCGTCGGGGCTGAAGCCGGTGGCGATGACGGTGATCTTGACGTCGCCGCCCATGCGATCGTCGACCACCGCCCCGAAGATGATGTTGACGTTGGCATCGGCGCTCTGCCGGATCAGGTCGCAGGCCTCGTTGACCTCAAAGAGGGTCAGGTCAGGGCTGGCGGTGATGTTGAGCAGGATCCCGTGGGCGCCGGCGATGGAGGTCTCCAGCAACTGGCTGGAGACGGCGTCGCGGGCGGCGTCCTGGGCCCGGTTGTCACCGCTGCCGTAGCCGATGCCCATCAGCGCCGGACCCTGGCCCATCATGATCGCCTTGACGTCGGCGAAATCGAGGTTGATCAGACCCGGGAATACGATCAGGTCGCTGATCCCCTGCACCCCCTGGCGGAGCACATCGTCGGCCTTCTTGAAAGCCTCGATCATGGTGGTCTTCTTGTCGGTCACGGCGATCAGCCGGTCGTTGGGGATGGTGATCAGGGTGTCTACCATGCCTGAGAGCTGGTCAACGCCTCGCTCGGCCGCCTCCATGCGCTTGCGGCCCTCGAAGGTGAAGGGCTTGGTCACCACACCAATGGTGAGCGCGCCGCTGGAGCGAGCGATCTCGGCGATGATTGGGGCGGCCCCGGTTCCGGTACCACCACCCATGCCTGAGGTCACGAACACCATATCGGCATCGTGGAGGACGGCGGACAGCTCCTCGCGGGACTCCTCGGCGGCCATCTCCCCCACCTCGGGATCGCCACCGCAGCCGAGCCCCCGGGTCACCTTGCGACCGATGCGGATCTTGGAGGGCGCTTCGGATGTCTCCAGCGCCTGCTGGTCAGTGTTGACCGCGATGAAGTCCACCCCCCGGAGCTTGGCCCGGATCATCCGGTTGACGGCGTTGCTACCGCCCCCGCCGACTCCGATGACCTTGATCCGAGCGTTGCCTTGGCTGGTGGGATCTAGATCGTGTTGAGGCATCGCGTCTCCTTCAGGGTCAGAACAGCTCGTGGAGCCAGCGATTGAGCCGGCCCGCACTGCGGGTGGTTCTCGCGTTTCCGCCGTCCCTCCGGGCACCCGACCGCTGGGCCCAACGGAGGAGTCCCGCCGCCGCCGCGTGCTCGGGCATGCCGAGCTGGTCGGCCAAGCCGCCCATCCCCTCGGGGACGGCGAGCCGGACCGGCATCTCAAGGATCTGATGGACAGCTGCGGCGAAGCCCCGGAGCCGGAAGCCACCCCCGGTGACAACCAACCGGGCGATGCCCTGACCGTCCTCGTCCAAAGCCTGGCCGATGAGTCGGGCCATCTCGCGGGCTCGAGGCTCGATGATCTCAGCCAGCCAGCGCCTCGGCACCTCCTCGGCCCCGACATGGGAGCTTCCCACCAGAGTGATCATCTCCTCGGGGAGCACCTGGGCGGGATCGCAGTGGCCGTGCCGGCACTTGAGCACCTCGGCCTCGTCCTGATCACAACGCAGACCGGTGGCCAGGTCGGTAGTGACGTTCTGGCCGCCCACCGGGATCACCAGCACCCGGCGGATAGTTCCGCTCTGAAAGATGGCCACATTGGTGGTCCCCGCCCCCACGTCGATCACCCCCACCCCGGCCTCCAGTTCCTGGTCGCGGAGAACGCCCTCCGCCGACGCCAGCGGCTGCACCACCACGTCCTCGATGCGCAGCCCGGCGGCGTGCACGCAGTTGACCAGGGCCGCCAGGTGGGCGCTCGAGGCAAGCACCAACTCAGCGTCCATGCTGAGGCGAGCCCCCTGGATGCCGCGCGGATCGCGGAGGCCGCGCCGGGCATCCACCTGGTACTCCCGGGGAATGATGTGGATCACCTCCTGACCCTCTAGGCCAGGCAGCGACCGGGCTCCCTCCAGAACGCGGTTGAGATCGCTTGAGCCGACCACCCCTCCCCGGGAGGTGACCGAGACGACGGCCTGGCTGGCCTGACTCTGGACGTGGCGACCGCCCAGGGTGAGCAAGGCGGACTCGATCTCCACCCCACTGGAGCGCTCAGCCGCGTCAAGTGCCTGGGATATGGCGTGGGTGGCGGCATCGGGGTCGGTGATGACACCCTTGCGGACCCCGGAGGAGGGGGCCTCCCCCACTCCGAGGATCCGCAGTCGGGGACCGTCCTCCTCGGCGACCGCGCAGCAGACCTTGGCCGTGCCCAGGTCGAGTGCCACCAGGTGGCGGCTGCTCAATGCGACGCCGAGGGAAGGGAAGCCGACGCCGGGGCGCGACGACGCTCGGTCATCAGGAGAATCCCCAATTGTGGTGCTGAATTTTTTGGCAACGTCTGGTTGTGGTCAAGTTCGGGATGGGGCCATGTCGGCCCCGTCGAGAAGCTCTGTCGAGGCCGCTTCGCAGTGTAGCCGCAACCTCAGGCCAATACAAGCCCCAAAGTGGCCCAAAACCACATCATGTTGTGGGTGAGGTGGCTCCGACACCCTCAATTTTGCGTCTGACCACCAGCCGATGCCCGCTCTCCCGCTCAGTAGCTGATCGACACTTGGGCGGGATCTTCCAGATAGATCTCCTTGATGCCCGCCGTCTTGAGGTCGACCTGGTCCCCGAGGGCCCGCAGCGCTTCCAGCTTCTGACCGGTCGACTGGATCTCGGCGCTGGTCAGGACCGGGCCTAGGTCAGCTGTCCAGCCGGCGTTGGATGCGATCTCCAGCGCTCCGCTTGGGGAAAGCAGATAGCGGTCTACGGCCACGCCGTCGTAGGCGGTCGGGAAAGCCTTGGCCAGGGCGACGAGGGCGCGGGTGAGCCGGCCGGGCAGCACCAGGGACCCGGCCCTGGGGGCGGGAAGTGCACGCTGATCCTGAAGTACCGGCAGGCTGGTGGGCGCGAGGTTCGGGACCTGGCCCAGGGAGGCCCCGGAGGCTGCTAGGGATTCCTGTTCAGAACCCTGCTGGTAGACCATCACGGCGGGCAGCGCGGAGATATTGAGCACCAGGGTGCTGGGCCAGCGGACCTCCACCGAGGCCTGGCGCACCCAAGGTTGGCTGAGCAGGCCGCGGGACATCGCCGGGGCATCAAGCAAAATCGTGCTCTCGCCCCAGCGCGCCCCCGCATCCGCCAACAGCCGTTCGCGGGAAACCACCGAGGACCCCACCACCTCGACTCGCTGCACCTTGAGCCAGGGGAGTGCGAACAGTACCACCGCCACCAGAATTACCGCGGCCAAAGCGACGGCCAGGATCTTGGGGCCGCGACCAACCTCCCGGAGGACATCCAGGGCTGGGGCTTTGCGGGGAGCCGAGACCCGGTGCCGACCCAGGAAACGCTGCCGAGCAGCGTAGCGTGCGGCCCGTCGTTCGGCCGCCTGTCGGGCCACCTCTTCGATCTCGTCGTCGGGAATGCGGCCCCAGATGGGCCGGCTCGAACTGCGCGCGCTGGCGGCCCGGCGGCGCCGGGTCGGCGAGCGGTCGGACCGGGTGGGCTCGGGCGGCCTCCAGTCCTCGAACTCATCGGGAACGACCGCACCGAAGGACCTTCCGGGGAAGGACTCCTGGCGCGCGGGCGGACTCATGGCTGCCCCTCAGCTGTGACGTAGGTGGAAATCGGGACTGCCGACGGGGATGATCTCGAGTTCGAGCTCAACCCCGAAGCGCTCTTGTACACGTTGACGGATTACGTCCGTCAATGCAAGCACTTCGGCGGCGCGAGCCCCACCCAGGTTGCAGATGAAGTTGGCATGGTCGAGCGAAACCTGGGCCGCACCCTCCTTGAGTCCCTTCAGTCCGGCGGCGTCGATGAGCCGTCCGGCCTGATCCTCGGGGGGATTTTTGAAGGTGCTGCCCAAGCTGCGGACCCCGGTTGGTTGACTCGCCTTGCGCTCTCGCATCACCCGTCTCACCATCGCGCGCGCCTCGGCGACATCGCCGACTTGTAAGCGCAACCAGACCTGGGTCACCACCGCGCCCTCGAAGGGAGCTTCCTGCAGCGCCGTCCGCCGATACCTGGGCCGCAGGTCGTCTACCCCAAGCTGCAGCACGTCGCCCCCGGGGAGGACCACCTCGGTCTTCTCCAGGATCTCGCCCATCTCGCTCCCGAAGGCACCGGCGTTACCGGCGGCGGCGGCGCCCGCGGTACCTGGGATGCCGACGCCAAAGGCCAGGCCCTGGAGGCCCAGGTAAGCGGTGTCGAAGGCAGCGCGGGGCAGCATGGAGCCAGCGTCGAGGCGGACCAGACCCTCTTCCTGGTGCTCTGCCCGGGTGGCCGGGAACTTCAGCACCAGCCCGCGAATCCCCCCATCGAGAATCAGGCAGTTGCTGCCCGCACCCAGCACCGTGTAGGGGAATTCCAACTCCTGGCAGGCTCGGAGCACGTCGGGGAGCAGGATCGTCGAGGCCGGCTCCCAGTACCAGTCGGCAGGGCCACCGACGCCGAACTGACTATGCCGGCCGAGGGCCTCGTCAGGCCGCAAGGCTCCAGTCCTGAGGGGCTCCGCCAGAAGCTGGCGGAGGGGATCGGGCAGCTTGCCGGAGCTCACCCTGTCCGATCCGACAGAGCCTGCAGCATCCTCGCCGCCACATCGTCGAAGCCACGGACAGAGCTGCAGACGATGACGGCTGGAGGATGGAGACGTGCCATCACCTCAGCGATGGCCTGGGTCGCGGTGTCGACCAAGATCAGCTCCTGCTCGGTGACCAGGGCGGCCACGTCGGCGGAGCTGACCGTGCCCTCAAGATGGCGCTCCCGGGCCGGCTCGATCGGCCCCAGGATGAGGACATCAAGGCCGTCGAAGGCGCCTCGGTACTCAGGCAGGAGGGCCCTGGTCCGGGAGTATGTGTGGGGAACGTGGACCATGACCAGCTGGACCTCCTCGCCGAACTGTTGACGGGCACCGGCGATGGTGGCTCGGATCTTGGTCGGGTGGTGGGCATAGTCATCAACCACGGTGGCCCCGGCGACCGAGCCCAGCACCTCAAATCGTCGCGCCGCCCCTCGATAGCCGGCCGCCGCCCGCGCCGCCGCCTGGGGTTCGGCGCCCAAGCGGACCGCGGTCGCCAGCGCGGCCAGACCGTTGGCAGCGTTGTGGTTGCCGAAGCCGGGTAGCAACATTTCCAACTGTTCCCCAGCCGGGCTGCTTGCGATCACCTGAAGCCGCCCTGCCCGGTTGGTCGGGGGCTTGATCAGGTTCCAATCGCCACTCCCCAAGCCAAAGCTCTGCAGTTGGGCAGAGCTGCCCTGGGCCAGCTCTGCGGCGAGCGGGTCCGCTGCGTTGTAGATGAGCTGATCCTCACCTCCCAGGCCCGCCACCAGCTCGCGGTAGGGTGCGACGTAGGCGGGCAGATCGGGATAGAGATCGGGATGGTCCAGCTCCAGATTGAGCAAGGTCACCACCTGGGGCTGCCAATGGAGAAACTTGGCGCTCGGATCGAGCGCCGACGTCGTGTACTCGTCTCCCTCGAAGACGAAGGGACCGCCCGGCCGGGGATCTCCCAATCGGGCGGTGGTGGTGAAGTCCCTGGAGGTCGCGCCCAGGCGAAACCCGGGGCCACAACCGGCCCGGTCGAGCATGAAAGCGGTCAGAGCCGAGGTTGTGGTCTTGCCGTGGGTGCCACAGACCACGGCCCGCTGCCGGCCCCCGGTCAGACCCCGGTAGGCTTCCGCCTCACTGAGCAAGGGCAGGCCGAGCTGGCCCGCGGCCAAAAGTTCTGGGTTGCCGGCCTGAACCTGGTTGCCCAGAACCACCAGCTGGGGCAGTCCCCAGCGCTCGAGGTTCGCCGGGTCGTGATGCCGGCTGAACTCGATCCCCGCTTGCGCCAGGGTGTCCGTCGTGGGTGGATAGGCATCTTCATCAGCACCGGTGACGCGGTAGCCCAGCTCCAGGCAGCACAGGGCCAGGCCGGAGACGGCATACCCGCAGATGCCTAGGAAGTGGAGGTGAGCCGGCGGGGGCGGCCAGCCGGCGGGCGCCGTCTCAACCAAGCTCAGCCTCTCGTTTGGGCCAGCTGCTGCAGGAGGAGAGCCACGTCCTGGGCCGCCTGGGGCCGGGCCATGGAGCTGCTGGCACGGGCCATGGTGGCCCAGCGCTGGGGGTCGCCGAGGACCCGCAGCACCGCCTCCTCAAGCAATTCCGGCGTCAGATCCGGATCAGAGATCAGCAGTGCTGCCCCGGCCGCCTCGAAGGGCTCGGCGTTGGCGCTCTGGTGCTCGCTCGCATGGGGGTAGGGGACGAGCACCATGGGTCGTCCCAAGCACGCCACCTCGGCCAGGGAACTGCCGCCGGCCCGCATAACCACCAAGCTGGCCGCGGCCAGCCGTTCGGCAACGTCGGTGACAAAGGGCGAGGGCTGATAGGCATCCCCGACCGGAAGTCCGCGCTCCTCGGCGACGGTCACCACCTGATCGAAATCGGTGGGGCCGGTGAGGTGGACGACCTTGAGCTCGGGCAGGTGCTTGAGCAGGCTAGGCAAGGCTTCGAGGAGTACCTCGTTCAGACTGCGGGCGCCCTGGGATCCCCCCATCACGAGCAGGGTTGGCGGTGCCTCGGGAAGCTGGGGTCGACTCGCTAGTGCGGCGAAGGAGGTACGGACCGGATTGCCGGTGCAGACGACCTTGGCGCGGGGCAGCAGGGCGGCGGTGGCCGGGAAGGAGCTGGCCACCCGCTGGACTCGGGGCGACAGCCACTGCACGGCCCGGCCGGGAAGCATGTTCTGCTCGAGCAGGACGACCGGAACCCGCCGCCGCCGGGCTGCCAGCGCCACCGGCACGCAGACGTAGCCGCCGGTGGCCAGGACCACCTGGGGTTGGAATCTACGGACCAGCCGGACCGCCTGGCCATAAGCCAGAGGCAGGCGCAGCGCCAGCCGCGGCGCCGAGCTCCGGGCGCTCGAGCCCATGCTGCCCAGGCGAAGACCGCTGAAGTCGAGGCCGGCCTCCGGGACCAGCGAGGCTTCGGGGCCGTCGGCGCGTCCCACGTAGTTGACCACCACCTCGGGATCAGTCTGCCTCAGGGCCTCCGCCACTGCGATGGCTGGGGTGCAGTGACCGCCCGTTCCGCCCCCGGTGATTAGCACGCGCATTACCGAACCCCACTCGACGCTGTCGCGCCGAGACGTTGAGCAGGATGCCGGTGGCGGCCAGCGAGAGGGCCAACGACGTCCCGCCGTAGCTGATGAAGGTAAGAGGTACCCCGGTCGAGGGGATAGTGTCGGTCACGCCACCGATGTTGATCAGGGCCTGGCCGACGATCCAGATGGTGACCCCTCCCGCAAGGAGAACGCCTAAACGGTCGGGCGCGTTCCGGGCGGCCCGAACCCCCCGCCAGGCGAAACCCGCGAAGAGGAGGAGCACGAGCAGGGTGCCGACCAGCCCCAGCTCCTCGCCGATGATGGCGAAGATGAAGTCGGTATGGGCCTCGGGGAGGAGCTGGGCCGGGGAGACCGCCCCATTCAGGCCGGTGCCGAAGATTCCGCCCACCCCCAGTGAGTAGAGGGCCTGCACGGCCTGGAATCCGCTGCCCAGTTTGTGGGCGAAGGGATTCAGGTAGCTGAGCAAGCGCGTCGTGCGGTAGGGCTCGGCCCGCACCAAGAGCAGAGCCCCAACCACGCAGGTACCGGCCAGCCCGGCCAGGTGGCGGACTCTGATGCCCGCCAGCCAGAGCAGGCCGAGAGCGGTCACCGAGAGGACGACAGCCGAGCCCAGGTCCTTCTCCATGACCACCAGAAGAGCCACCACCGCGACCTTCCAGCTGTAGTTGAAGACGCCATCGCGCAGGTCCTGGATCCGGGAGCCGAGCCGATCCAGCCAGACCGCTCCCGCGACCACCACCAGGAACTGGGCCAGAACGCTGGGCTGGAGGTCGAAGGACCCGAAATAGATCCAGCGCCGGGCGCCCTGGACCTCGTAGCCGATGTGGGGCACCAGAACCGCCGCTAGCAGCACCAGGGTGGCGATGGTCAGGAAGGGTGCAAGTTGGACCCAACGGTGGTAGTCGATCTTGGCGCAGATCACCAACCCGACCAGCCCCAGACCCAGCCAGAGCAGCTGGCGTTCGAAGAAATAGGCGGGGTTGCCGTAGTCGGTGTAGGCCAGAGCCTGGCTCGCCGAGTAAACCATGATCAGCCCCAGGCCGCAGAGAGCCAGAGTCAAGAGCAGCAGCCAGACGTCCAGTTCGGGCAGCGGGATGTGGCGAATACCAGTGCGCTGGCGGGACTGGCCGACCGGGAGCCAGCGCTCCACGTGGGCGATCAATGGGCGCCCCCGGGAAGGCCCGCCGCGACTGCCCAGTACGCGCCCAGCGCCGCCGCCAGTGCCGAGATCGCCCAGAAGCGGAGGTCGATACCCCACTCGCTCATGCCACCTTCCTCGAAGTGGTGGTGGATCGGACTGGCGCGAAAAAGGCGCCGCCCGTGGGTGAGCTTGACATGGGTCAACTGCACGATCACCGAGCCCGCCTCGGCTACGAATACGAGCGCCAGGATGGGCAAGAGCACCAGAGCCCCCACCTCGATGGCGGAAACCGCCAGGGCCAGGCCGACCGCCAAGGAACCGGCGTCGCCCATGAATACGCGGGCTCGGGGGCGATTGAAGAAGAGGAAGGCCAGCAGCGCCGCCGCCAGGCAGGCGCAGGTCACTGCCAGTTGGGAGCGGTGCTCGACCATCGCCAGCGCCGCGCAGGCGGCCAGTCCGGGGATCCCGCAACCAGCCGCCAGGCCGTCGACACCGTCGGTCAGATTGGCAGCGTTGGCAGTTGCCAAGATGGCGAAACCGGCCAGGGCCAAGCCCAACAGGCCCAGGTCTCGGGGACCCAGTCCGGGGATTGTCTGGGTCGTGGCCGAGGTGGCGAAGACCCCCAGCGTCAGCAGGGCGGCACAGGCGGCGAGCAGGAGCAGCTTGGGCCGGAAGCGCACCCCTTCACCGCGCCGCACTTTGGCGACATCGTCGACCAGCCCGGCGCCACACCCCAGAGCGGCACCCCCCGCGACCAGGCCGCCGGCCGGGTCGCGGGCCACGATGGCCCAGGTAACCAGCAGGGCGATCACGAAGAGAGCGCCGCCGGCCGTGGGGGTCCCGATCTTGGCCATGTGAGATCGGGGGAGATCAGATCGCTCTACCCGGCGAAGACCGATCCGGCCCAATCCCGAAATCGCCAGAGGGTAGACGGCGAGCGTCCCCAGGAACGTGCCCGCCGCCGCCAGCCAATTCACCCGAGGCATCTTATGGTTGGAGCTTGAAGCGGTCGATGAGAACCTGGGTGAGCTTCTTGACGGTGGGGACAGCGTCGTAGAAGGAATAACGGAGACTGGGGGCCACCTGGGGCTCGCGGAGGATGCAGATCATCGAGTACTCGGGGTCGCTCTCAGGCAGGAACTCGGAGAAGGAATCGATGGTGTTGTCGGTGTAGTTGCCGTTCTCAGCGACCTCGGCAGTTCCCGTCTTGCCGGCCAGCTCGCCCTTCCAGGCTGGCCAGATGCGCGCCTCGGAGGCGTCGGCGCCGGGGTCATCGATGACCCCGGCCATCATTTGGGCCAGGGTAGCGGCCGTTTGGGCCGAGACCACCCGCCGGGTGACCGGCTTGACCATCGTGGTGGGCTTGCCCCCGCCACTGATTGAGGTGACCACATGCGGTTGGACCCAAACGCCACCGTTGGCGATCGCATTCACGGCTGCCAGCATCTCGATCGGCGTGACCACCACTCCCTGACCAAAGCTCGAGGTCGCCAGCTGCAGCGCCGTCTCCTGGGATGGCGGGGGCAGCGGCTGGCTCTCCTCGCCGGCCAGGTCGATGCCAGTGGGCTTGCCGATGCCGAAGTTCTCCATGGTCTGGTAGAAGGTCTTGGCCCCCTCCAGCTCCTCGACGTGGAGCGCGCCCACGTTGAGTGAGTTGTCCAGGACGTACTGGTAGGAGATCTCGCCGTGGTAGATGTTGTCCCAGTCGTGGATCTGCACGCCATCGACGCTGGCGGCCGCCGGGGTCTCATCAAAGGTTGCCGTGGGCGTGATGACGTTGTTCTCCAGAGCCCCCGCAAAGGTCACCACCTTCATCACCGAGCCGGGCTCGTAGAGGTTGGCGATACCGGCGTCCTGGAAGAGGGAGTCGTTCTCGCTGGTGTAGTCGTTGGCGTTGTATGACGGGGAATCAGCCCAGGCCACGATGGCCCCGGTGCGGACGTTCATCACGATCATGGTCCCGGAGGCGGCCATGTCGGCCTTGACCTCGGCGGCCAGGTCCTGCTCCACCGCGGTCTGGATGCTGGGGTCGATGTCAGTGTTGAGATCACGACCGTCGACAGCTGGCGTCTGGGGCTGGTCGTTGAGCACAACCGCGTTTCCCTGGAGGTCGTGGACCACCGACTCCTTGCCCGGATGGCCCGCCAGGATGCTGTTGTAGTAGCCCTCGAGTCCGTACTGGCCGACTCCGTCGGAGTTGACGAAGCCGAGGAGGTTGGCGGCCAGGGTGGTGCCCGGGGAGGCCCCGGGTCCGTAGGTACGAACCTGCAGCGGAATACTCCCGATACCGGCCAGGTCGAGGTGGCGCAGGCTGGCCTCCACGGTCGAGCTCTGATCCCGGGCCAGGTAAACAAAGTCCAACGGCTTGGCCAGCAGGGCGTCCAGGGCAGTCGTCGAGAGGCGGAGTAGGGGCGCCAGCAAAGTCGCCTCCCGCAAGCGCGACTGGCCGGGAATCTCCTTGGGGTCGGCGAAGATGTCGTAGGCGATGGAGTTGCCGGCGAGCACCTGGCCATCGTCGTCGAGGATCAAGCCCCGAGCGGCAGGGATGGTCACCGGCTGTTCCTGCTGGGCCACGGCGGCCGCGGCCAGTTGCGGGCCCTGGCTCAGCTGCAGGTCGACCAAGCGCGCGCCCATGCCCAACAGGGCCGCGATCAGGAAGACGGTGAGCCCCAACACCCTGCGGCTGACCGGCGGGGTGGCGCTCTTGGAGCGCTGTGACCCGGCCAGATCAGCGGGACGGCGCCGCGCTGCCGGGCGAGGACCGGTCCTGGATTGGGATCGGGTCGCCACCCGCTCAGCCGCCCCGAAGGGCGAGGATCACCGGGGTGAGGGGGTCGGTCTTGGTCACCGGCGGGTTGACCACCGTCCAGGTCGAGGGCGGTGCCATTCCCAGGCGGGTTGCCGACTGCGCAACCTGGCCGGCGCTCTGTACTTCCTGGAGGCGTTGGGCCTGGCTTGATGCGGTGTTGAGCAGCTGGGATTTGGCCGTCCGCAGAGAGGCAATCTGATACGTGAGGGCGGTGGCCTGGGCGGTCTGGGCCGCGTACATCACCCCAACCGCCACCAGCGCCGCCAGGCCGGGCAGCAGCAGCCAGGCGACCAGTGAGCGAGGCAGGCCGCGGCGGCGAGGGTGAGCGGCGACGGACTCCTCCTCGTCGAAGGGCAGGTTGGGAATCCAGAGGCGGGGCTCGAGCGCGATGGTGGTCATCTGACTTACTTCTGTGCTGGAAAGTGGAGCGGGACGAATGCCAGGACGGGAACCGACGGTAGGTCGCCGCGGAGAGTGCGCCTAGGGGCCGGGGGTGGGCAACCGAACGGCGACCCGCAACTGAGCGGAGCGGGCGCGGGGGTTGCGCAGGACCTCTTCCGGAGTGGGTTTGAGGGAGCGTCGCGTGAGGAGGGAGAAGGTGGCCCGATGGGCGCAGGTGCAGACCATTTGCTGGGACGGACAAACACAGGCTTTTGCTAGGACGTTGAGGGAGCGTTTAGTGGATCTGTGTTCGGACGGTTGGAAGGAGAGCGTCCCAATTCGCCCACCGGGCCGAAGAATTTGAGTGGCAGCGGCAAGGCCGCGTTCGAGCTCTTTGAGCTCGTCGTTGACGGCGACGCGCAGGGCCAGGAAGACCCGCGTCGCTGGATGAATGCGCTTGGGCCAGTACCTGCGCGGCACAGCCTGAGCACAGATTTCCGCCAGTTGCGCAGTGCTCTCGATAGGCCTCTGCTGGCGCCGCTCGACGATGGCGCGGGCGATCCGGCGCGACTGCCGCTCCTCGCCTAACTGCCAGAAGAGATCAGCCAAGTCGAACTCGCTGTAGTTGGCAATAATCTCAGCAGCAGTGTGGGTTTCTTCGTCACTGCCCATGCGCATGTCGAGGGGACCGTCGGTCTGAAAACTAAAGCCGCGACGGGGATCGTCAAGCTGGAGCGAGGAAATCCCCAGGTCCATAACCACAATATCGGCCTCAATCCGGTGCTGGGCGGCGATCTGTACCAGCTCCGAGAATCGACCTACTTGTGCGGTGAATGCTTCGCCAACGGCGGCAAAACGCCGCTCCGCCGCGGAGACAGCGGACGGGTCTCGATCTAATGCCAAGACCCGCCCGCCTGGGAGGACGCGGTTGAGAAAAGCCGCCGACACGCCACCAGCGCCGAGGGTGGCGTCGACCACCACCTGGCCCGGGGCCGGAGTGAGCAATTCGAGCAGCTCGGCCAGCATCACTGGCTCATGGGTGCCGGCCACATGTCGGGGCGGCGAGTCAGCCCGCAGCAGAGGGCGCCGGGTGGATCTGGGCATCGTCGCCAGCATGACGCTCACGACGGCCTTGCCTCGCCGACCAAGGGAGGAGCGGCGCTAGCCTTCTGGCTGACCACCGTCTGGCGCATCGCCTCCCACTCGTCGGGGTTGAGCGGGGCGGCCTGCAGACCGAAGCCCTGCTCGGAGTGGACCTCGACCACGTTGTTGACGCCGATGAACACGACGTTGTCGGTGAGATGGGCGTGCTGGCGCAGGTGGGGCAGCAGCAGGATGCGACCTTGGGCGTCCCAGGTGATCTCCTGTGAGGCTGCGTAGAGCCGGCGCAGGTAACCGCTGTAACCGGACTGCGCGATCGGGTCATAGCGCAGCTCAGCGGTCATCGCCTCCCACTCGGGCTGGGGATACATCAAGAGGTAGCCCGCCGGATGACCGGTGACCCAGCCGCCCCGGAGCTCCTCTCGGAAGCGAGCTGGGACAGCCACCCGGCCCCGTTCATCGAGGGAGTGATCGAAGCGCCCAAAGAACGCCATCTCGCCTCCCTGTCCCACCTGTCATCTTGGATGGCTCTCTTCCCTATTCACCACAATTCCCCCGAGTGGAGGTCTCGGGGACTGTAACACGCCCGAGTAGGCAGGTCAATCACTTTCTGCCACTTGTTTACGAAATCGTATCCAAGTGGAGGATCGTATTGGGGGAATCGTCCCTAAAACGCGCAGATGCGTCACCGCGCTGGTCCCCAGGGGGAGGCGGCGCAGGGGGGATTACCCCCCTGCGGGGAGATGGAAGGTGAGCGGTAAGCCGAGTTCTGTGCCCCTCGGGCCTCCCGCGCTGGGCTCCCCCCGAGGGGTGATGACCATCCATCTGCGACGGCGGTCACCCGCCGTCTCTAGCGACCCACCCGGGTGCTGCTGAGCGAGCCACCCAGGGGTGTTTGTCACCCACACCCTGCCGGGTCTTGCTCCAGGCGGGGTTTACCTGGCCAGCCGGTCACCCGGCTGCCGGTGGGCTCTTACCCCACCATTTCACCGTTGCCAGCGCGGTCGCTGGCTGTGTATTTCTGTGGCACTCTCCCTGAGGTTTCCCTCGCCGGGCGTTACCCGGCGCCTTGCTCTGCGGAGCTCGGACTTTCCTCGAACGGGCCCAGCCCGGCCGCGGTCATCTGCTCGCCATCCAGTGCCATCGTAGCGCCGCCCCCGACCGGCGCCGATCAGCTGGTCAGCCAACGACCGCTTTGTCGTCCTTTGGCTTCTGGTTCTGGCAGGCCTCAACGGCGAGCTGGTCGACCCGATTGTTGCCGACGTTGTCGCGATGCCCGCGCACGTGGCGCCAACTCAACGCAGGCCCCAGAGAGGCCGTCAGCTCGTCGATCGCGGGATAGAGATCGGTGTTGGCCTTGCGCTTCCAATGCTCGCTGAGCCAGCCGATGACGTTGCGGGAATCGGTGTGCAGGCGAAGTCTCTGATCAGGTTGGCGATGGCGTCTGAAGGCGGCCATCGCCTCGCGGGCAGCGATCAATTCCATGCGATTGTTGGTGGTCTGAGGCTCGCCTCCGGATCCCTCTTCGGAAGCCTCCGGCCACTCGATCAGGTAGGCCCACCCGCCTGGACCGGGATTGCCACTGCAAGCGCCATCGCAGTAGCCGTCAACCCACCGCCCGGGAGCTGCCTCAGTCACAGCAGGAGGATGCGCTCGCAGTTCTCACAGGTCACCAACTGGTCTTGGCGCGCCTCCTGGATCAGCCGCGAAGGCAAGGGCAGGCGGCACCCGGTACAGGTTCCGCCAACCACCTTGGCCACCGCCGGGCGGCGCCGGGCAGCGGTCCGCTCATAGGTCCGCAGCTGAGTCGCCGTCACCGATTCGGCCAAACGCGACCGCTCCTCCGCCATCGAGGAGATCTCCCCGATCAACTGGGGAGCGTGGAGCCGATCTGCGGTGCGCTGCTTCTCCACCTCCTGCTCGCGCTCGGCGAGTTGGCCCACGACCTCAGCTAGCTCGGCAGCGGTCCTTTCCTGGCCCTCCATCTGAGCCAGTTCGTTCTCCTCCAGAAGTTGAATCTTCCCGCGCAGCGTCTCCAGCTCGTGCTGGCGTCTCTGCAAGTCGGCGGGATGCCGAACGCTGCCGTCGTAGATGGCCTTCTCGTGGCTGCGCGCCCGCCCCGCCAGCTCGGCCACTTCCAGCTCCAGCTGCTTGAGCGCTGAAGTCTGGTGCAGCCCATCTGTCTCGAGCCCCGCCCGCCGCTGCCTCAGCTGGCGCACAGTGGGATCGGTTTTAGCTCGCTGGGCAGCGTCCTCCTGCTCGACCAGGAGAGCTTCGCGGCGTCGTTCAAGGGCCTCGATGGCGGCCAGTACCTCCGCCACCTTCATTTCGGTGTCACCAAGAACGTCTGATAGAGACGAGCCCTCTCCGCCACTTGGCGCTGCTCTCTCACAATCCAGCCCGCCTCCTCCAGCCAACTCTGCAGTCGGGCGACCCGCTGCGCCGGCTGGAGGCAGAGCCACTTCAGACTCCGCGCTATGGCGGCGTCGCGCTCCAGCATCTGGGCGATACTCCCGCCCCCCAGGCCGGCGATTACAGCGCCGCGAAAGTCGAGGCCAGCCAGCGGGGCCAGCCCCTCTCCCTCGAGGATCTCGACACCGCTGGCGGAACCGAGAAGGCGACGGAGCTCGCTGGAAGGCCCGAGATTGATCTCAGTGGCGTACACCCGTCGCTGCGGGGACTGGCGCTTCAGCTCCAGGGCTAGCCGGCCGTGCCCGCTGCCGATGTCAGCAACTGCGTCCTCTGGGGGACAGAGTTCGAGCAGCGCCCGAAGGCGGGGTCCCATCCGAGCCGGTCCACCCGCGATCCGACTGGCGGCGTCTGCCACAGTGGCTTCCGGGGGCCAGGAGGCGATGGTCATCGGCCGAGTCTACGGACTGGGACGAGGTGCTCCGGGAACGTCCTACGGCTCGGCCCGGCATGATGGCCGGGAATGACATCTCGGCAGTCGGGGGCTCTCCCTCAAGAGCGCATCGCACCGTACTGGTTGGATGGCGATGAGCGCGGCGTACTTCTCCTCCACGGCTTTGCCGGAACCCCCCCAGAGATGCGCCCTTTGGGCGACGAGTTGGCCCGCCGCGGCTTGACCGTCTACGCCCCCCTGCTGGCCGGGCACGGAACATCACCCGAGCAGCTGGAGCAGACCGGTTACCGCGACTGGGTTGACTCGGCCAATGAGGCCCTCGACCGTCTCTACCAGCGCTGCAAACTGGTCGGGCTGGCGGGTCAGTCGATGGGTGCCACTCTGGCTCTCCACCTGGCAGCGACTCGCGCCGAACCGCGGGTGGTAGTGTCTCATGCTGGATTCCTCCGGCTGCGCGATTGGCGGGGTCGCCTGCTGCCAGTCCTGCAGCACCTGGTGCGCTGGGACGAACCCTCGGGGGAGGTCGACCTGTACGAGCGCGAGGCGATTCACCGCCTCTACAGCTACGACCGCCGACCGACTCGGGCCATCAATGAATTGAGCCAGCTCGGTCGTGTCCTAGAGAGCGAGCTCCCCTCCATCTTTCGACCGCTCCTCCTGCTCCAGGGCGGTCGCGACAGCATCGTCGACCCCAGTCAGGCGGAGCGGATCATCGCCGGGGTCACCTCCGACATCCGCGGCCTCCAGGTGTTTCCCCGAAGCGGTCACGGCCTCAGCGTCGACGTCGACCGCGAGGAGGTGGCCCGAGTCGGAGCCGACTGGCTGGAGCGCTACCTGCAGAACTGAGACCGTCGATCGGTCAGCGGCCGGAGAGAAGCTGGCGCAGCTTGGCGGCGACCTCCTCTCCGAGGACCGGATTGTCGGGCGAGCCCTCCGCGGGCAGCGGCCGCTTTCGCTTGGCGGAGGTCGACTCGCTCCCTCCCTCCGCCTCCCTGCCTCGAAACACCAGGCCGCAGCCGACGCACACGTAGATCGGGGCACTCCGTCCTCGGCCCCGGTACTGGAGGTGACTCCAGCGGATGCGCTGGCCACAGACGCACAGTCGCTGGGCCGGCACCGAGGGAAGTCCGAGGAACTCGCTGGGGCCCACCCTTCAGGACGCCGTGTCGAGCGGCGCGGTCATGATCAGAGGATAGTGCGGGGGCTGAGCCACTCGGCTGCTCTGAGCCTGATCGTAAGATGGAGGAACCGTGCGCGTCGATGAGCTGACGGGGGCCTCCATCGGCCGCTACCGGGTAGGCGGGCGACTGCAAGTGCTTCCGTACGCCAGCATCCATCGCGGCAGCGCCATCGCCGACGGACGACCGGTACTGCTCTGGACGTTTCGGGATCCCTACGCCACGGCGGCCGGGTTCCTGGAGGCGCTGCAGAAACTGGCGGGCGATCCTCGGGCTACACCTGTACCGGGCCTCCTCCACGTGCTCGAGATCGGGAACCAGGACTTCCGTGACCCCTTGGTCTACCTGGCAATGGAAGACGCTGCGGGAGGCTTCCTGGTCAGTCTGCTCCAGGCGAGGCGGGCGCCCGGCGTCTTCGCGACCACGGAACGGCTAGCCAGAACACTCGACCAGATGCACGCCTTGGGCATGGTCCACGGGGACGTCCAGCCGGCCACCGTCGCGGTCACCGGGTCGGGACCAGTTCTTGCCGGCCATGCCATCAGAACGGTGGTCAGCCGGGTCACGCCGGAAGCCGCCTGGATCGACGTCACGCGCTCGTTCCGGCCCCCCGAGGTCGCACCCGGTGCGGAGCCGACCAGAGCTAGTGATCTCTGGGGACTTGGGGCTCTGGTCTACTACCTGCTGGTGGGTCGGCCCCCCGTGTGGGAGGGCGATCCGGTGCCACCCAGCCGGCTCCGGCCTAACCTCCCTCCTCGGGTGGATCGAGCGGTGATGCGTGCTCTGGGCACGGACCCCGAGCAGCGGTTTACCAGAGCCTCCGACTTCTATTCGGCTCTGCGGGGATCCTCGACTCCACCAAGAGCGACCTCCCCGGCCCTGGGCCGAACCCCTGACCGAGCCCAGGAGCCACCAACTACCGGGGTGGGATCCGGCTCACCCCCATCGAGCCCCAGCACGCCGCCTCAGCCGGAATCAGCGCCGCTCACAAACCAGTGGGTGCCGGATGCCGTGGCCGCCGCAGCCTCGACGCCGACGGTAGCCCCCGGACGACCTGCCGGTTCCGCTGATCCTGGATCGCCTCTCTGGCCGACCGAGCCACCACTCACCCCAGCTTACCTACGGTCGCAGGCCATGCCAACGCACGTGGAGGACGGCGGCAGTGCTGTGATCGCGAAACGCGAGTCCACCCAGTTGATCGCCATGGAGCCGTACCGATTCGAGCCCAAGTTCCGGCGCCGGGGCGGCTACGTGGTGCTCTGGTTCTTGGTCGCCGTTGTCGTGGCGGGAGCGGTCCTGCTGGTCACCGGTAGGCTCGGCGTCTGACCCCGGCCCTGGGCTTCCCACCGACTGAGGGAGAAGGCAACTCAGCGTTGCTGGAGCTGATGCTCGGCAGTCTGGCGCCCATTGAGGGTGGGGTCCGCGGCCCGGGTCACGACACGCTCCGTCCGGCGGCGGTGCTGGCACTGATCGACCCCGCCCAGGCCGGGCTGCCCCTCCTACTGCTGCGGCGCAGCTCGGCTCTGCGAGCCCACCCCGGACAGGTCGGTCTGCCTGGTGGCAGTCCCGCGCCCGAGGATGGTGAGCTGTGGCGTACCGCGCTGCGTGAAGCCAACGAGGAGCTGGGCGTGCCGCCAGAGGCGGTCGACCTGCGCGGCCGGGCCACTGTCGTCCCCACCTGGAACTCCGGGTACTTGATCACCCCGTTCGTTGGGTTGCTGCGGTTTCCCTTCCAAGCTCAGCCCGCTGCCGTCGAGGTGGAGTCGTACTTCTGGTTCCCGCTACTACCCGGCGGTGCACCACCAGCGCGGATCGAGCGCGAGATGACGCTCTCGAGTGGCAGCTTGACCATGCCCGGCTACGCCCACGCCGAACACTTCGTCTGGGGCGCCACTGGGGCAATCGTCGACGATCTGCTGGCCCGCCTCAGCCGCCCTAGTTGAGACCGCCGCCACTCTAGTTGGTGGCGGCGACCGCGCTGGGAAGTGATGGCGGAGGGGTGAGCCCAAACCCCACCGCACGCCGCTCGCGACGAACCTCAACCGGCGGCATCAGGGCTCGATCGAGCACCTCATCGACGGACCGGACGAAGACCACCTCCATGCCATCCAGTAGAGAGGAGTCGATTTCGAAGAGGTCGCGCCGGTTGCGCTCAGGCAGGAGGAAGACCTTGATCCCGGCCCGATGCGCCGCCAGCAGCTTGTCCTTGACTCCCCCGATGGGCAGGATCCGTCCCCGCAGGGTGACCTCGCCGGTCATCGCTAGGTCGTGACGGACAGGCCGGTCGCTGGCCACCGAGACGAGGGCGGTCGTGAGCGTCACTCCCGCCGAGGGGCCGTCCTTGGGAATGGCGCCGGCGGGAACGTGGATGTGGACCCCGTGGTCGTCGAAGAAGTTCTCCTTGATCCCGTAGTCGGAGCCGTGGACCCGGACCCAAGAGAGAGCCGCCCGCGCCGACTCCTGCATGACGTCGCCGATTTGACCGGTGAGTTGCATCTCGGTGCGTCCTGCCATGGCCAGGGCTTCGACGGTGACCAGATCGCCGCCGACGTCAGACACGACGACTCCGGTGGCAACCCCGACCCGATCCTCGGCCTCGGCTGAGTCGTGGTCGAAGCGAGCCGGGCCCAGGTACTCGATGAGATCTTCCGGCAGGACCTTCACGCCCTTGAGCTCCGGGTTCTCGACCAGCCGCCGGGGCACCTTGCGCATCACCTGGGCGAGTTGGCGCTCCAGGCCGCGCACGCCAGCCTCGCGGGTGTAGTTGCGGATGATGCTGTGCAGGGACTCGTCGGGGATCTCCAGCTCGTTGGCATCGAGGGCGTGCTGCTCCATCTGCCGGGGCACCAGATGCTGCTTGGCGATGCCCAGCTTCTCCTCCTCGGTGTACCCGGTGATCTGGATGATCTCCATGCGGTCCCGCAGGGGCGCCGAGATGGTGTCGATCACATTGGCGGTGGTGATGAAGAGAACCTGGGAGAGGTCGTAGGCGACTTCCAGGTAGTGGTCGGAAAACTCCCGGTTCTGCTCAGGATCGAGCACCTCCAGGAGGGCGGCCGAGGGATCACCGCGGAAGTCGAGGCCGACCTTGTCGATCTCGTCCAGCATCATCACCGGGTTCTTGGTTCCGGCCTGCTTCATGGCCTGGATCACACGACCGGGCA
>Ga0307373_10002249_pt1 | contig 34962 bp, 29 predicted proteins | sample OX2MG_FD_202534 | JGI IMG/M metagenome (GOLD analysis project Ga0307373, IMG submission 202534) | Soil microbial communities from Risofladan, Vaasa, Finland - OX-2 | ecosystem: Environmental > Terrestrial > Soil > Coastal area > Acid sulfate soil | place: Finland: Risofladan, Vaasa | collected...
AAGATAATTTTTTGAAAAACTATGCACCATATATTGAAAAAATCAGTGTTGGGGAAACATTGGTACTCAGAGATCACAAGACAGGGAAACTGGCAGAGGTTTATCTTAAAAACAACAAGATGTTTTGCAGCCAGGATGAGGCAGATGATTGTATTCACATTCATTTTGCCCTTGCACTACCGGAACTTGCGTTACTGAAAAAAAGAACTAGATGAATGGTTGGATTCCATCGGGCCTACTTTCAATGTGAGTTCTAGTCAGGGGGGGATTCAGATACTAACATGGGCCAATTTCGGGCCCACTTGTGCGTAAAATTTCAAAATCTGGGTTTCAAGACAGAAGATTAACCCGAATTTTTTAATTTATCAAGTACAAGTTTCTTGTTTTTTAATGCCTCAATATTATTAGGATCAATTGCCAACATTTTGTTATAACACTCTATTTCTTCATGGGGCTTGCCAAGAAGACTAAGTGCATAAGCTATTCGACTTAAAGCAGGAATATTCTTTGGTTCAGTCTCCAAAACCTTTTCATAACACTCTTTTGTCTCAGAATACTTTTCAAGTTCCAAAAGCATATCACCTTTGTTGAATAATGCCTTGAAATTATTTGGATCAAATGCCAAAATTTTATCAAGATACTCTATTGCTTCATCAATATCTCCAAAATCATAAAGTATAGAACTTTTCTGTATTAATGCCTCAATATTTTTCGGATCAATTGCCAATACTTTGTCATAACACTCTATCGCTTCTTCGTACTTGCCAAGATTGCAAAGTTCTTCGCCCTTTTTGAATAGATCATACACGGTGGTAGGCATTTGATAAAATCAATTTTTGAACAAATAAAGTTTTTGTGAGTACAGATTAGTTCAAAGATGATTTGACTAGAAATTAACAGGATAACATTTACCCATATACTCTTTTCATCCCAATTATAGTCATGGCAAGTATCAGCGATACAATGTTTGATATGTAAATGATTGGCTGATAGCTCAGAATCCCAAATGCAGTCCAGAGCATGTCATTGAAAATAATCAGGATGTATGTCCATGCTGACAAGTCTCCAGTGCTTTTGCTTTTCACTCCCTTGATTATCTGTGGAAAAAACAAGGCATTGCCAAGAAAGCTTCCCATTATTCCAAACATTGGAGCTTCTAGCAATCCTTACATCTCCTCTTGTGTACGTCTTTGAAGAGTCGCTTTCTGTCTTCAACGGAATCCATGTCATATCCTGTATCTGATGTCGGATCAAAGAGATAGTTCTTGGGATTTTTCTCTTTTAGGAATTTGTCCAACCGTTTTTTTGCAGTGTCAAAGTCTGGAATCACTATGCCGTGTTCCTTGTTGTAGGCAAGCCTTTTCTTGATTTCATCCTCTTCGTTTTTTTGGCATTCTTGCCAGTCTTTTGCAACCTTTTTTCGTATCGCTTCTTTGTCTGTATGGTACTGTCCTATTGCAAAGACACTAACTGCATCCCATGGAATCATTCCCTTCCTTTGGTCTCTAAAGATCAATAGGTTGCGGTTCTCAAAGTCAATCCCATCCAGAATTTTTTTTAGCTTTTGCCTATACACTGGGAGGGCAAGATCAATGTTAACGCCCTGCCTGTTTTTAACAAGTTTTGTATGGTCAATGTCAAGTGTTTCAAACAGGTCGATATCCTTTACAAGTTCAAACCCGTTGTCAGCTAGGGTAAATTCAGGAGTCCATCCTGTGATTGGCTGAATATCAATTACCTCATCAAGTGTCCAGACCTTTGATTCCAGATTGAATAGATCCGGTGGAGATCCTCCATAAGTATGGCTTTTTATGTAATCTGCAAATTCTGCAGTCTTTGTCTCTGCTTCAGCATACACAAACCTGCATCGCGGATTCATGCAGCCATACAACTCGTGCTGGAGTTCATAAAAAACATCTGGTTTGTATTTTACTTGTCCTGTTGCATTACAGTCCTTGCAGAGCCACTGAATTTTTGCCTGCTCTTTTGATGCACTTGCAAGAATAATTTTATCAGGCTGTTCAAGAATTTTTTTCGTTTGTTGTGTATCAGAGAGTACGATTGCAATTTTATTTTTGTGACATGTTGGACAGGATAATTTTCCTGGATACATAGTGGTAGAAGTTGCCAACTCTTAGACCCCATCCAAAAAGCTGGAAAAAATATTCAGTGTGGAACTTGTTATGTCTCCTAGGTGATTTTCTATCGATGTTCCAAGTATGCTGATTGCACTTGACAGCGTTATTCTGACAAGTCTTACAAATGTCGCACTTGCAAAGTCTGTACAAAGAATGGTAACAAGTTTTTTTGTTTCCTTGTGTAGTCTTGTCTTTACTTTGTCAAAACTAGTGCAGTCTGCAATGTTTTCCATGTCTAACTGTACAACCCCCAGTTCTTTCCAAGATTGTCAATTGCACAATTTCTCAAAAACAGTGCATCGCTGTCTTTTGGGCATACATCAAGTGCCTTTTCAGACAGGATCTTGGCCTGCTCGTACTTGCCAATTTTGTTAAAGACTCGAGCCTTACCCTTGAGTGAATCCACATCGTTCTTGTCTACTGCAAGAGTTTTGTCGTAGAACTCAAGTGATTCTTGGTATCTCTTGAGGCAATAGAGCAAGTCTGCCTTCCAATAGAGTGTATCATAGTTGCACGGGTCATGCTCCAATATTTCAGTGAAGCATTGAAGTTCCTCTTCAAGTCGAGATAGACTTCCAAGTGCACAAGCCTTGTGTCTTATCACCTCAAGATTCTCAGGCTCGAATTTTAGGATCTCGTCGCAGCAATCCAAGGCTTCAGGATATTTTTGCTTCTTCAAAAGCCACTCGACCTTTTTGCAAAGCTCACTTGTGTAGGTTTTTTGGGACAATTCTATCTCCTCCACTCCCTGCAACCGTTGTAGATTGACTCGTAGCCCACCCTGATGAGTGCATAGTGGTTGCACAGTACACAAATGGTAGGAACCATCCAGTCTTCTCTGTCTATCAAGGGAATCTACCGCCTGTAAAGACTGTGAAAGGATATTTGGAAAAATAGTCCTGTTCGGTGGTCTTTTTGTTTTTTGAAAATGAGTTTTCCATAAGTTAGTTATACAGTTTTCAGATATAACGCGTATCATCATTTACCGATATACCGTAATTCCAGTATATAGCACTCCCTTTACCCTATCACATGTAGGATACAGCATATATGGTACTTTGCACAATATAATGTAATGCTTTTACCAGATATTGTGGATTTAAAGAAACTCAAAGTAGAGATTGAGATAACAAATTATGAACTTGCAAAGAGAACAAATATTGCAATAGCGACAATAGATGATGTATTTAGTGGAAAGACTAAAAATCCTGGATATCTTACAGTGAAAAGGTTATTTGAAACTCTGGCAAAAGTTGCGCAAGAAAGGAAAAAACTTAGGAGTGGAACCAATGCAGGAGAGATTTGCTCGAAAAATCTTAAGAAGGTAAAGCCTACCGAGACGCTCTACCGGGCCCAAAAAAGATTTGAAAATTATCCTGGGTATACTACGTTTCCCGTCTTCAAAGAAGACAAGTTGATAGGACTAGTCACAGAAACTTCGCTACGAAAAGCAATCGAAGAAAACAGTGACAATTGGAAGGAATTAAGCGTGAAAAAGGCAACAATTACCCGTCCACATGTGGTTGATTATCTTACAACCATAGACACTTTGAAGAGCATCATTCATGAATCCGATGACTGTGTTCTTGTCACCAAGAAGGACGATAGAAAGTCAATACTGGGAATCATCACAAATTATGATCTGCTAATGCTACATCCAATAGACAAGTCTCAATAATCCTAGAACTAATTTATCATTCCAATGGTATTCCTAATTCTTTCATCTCATGGATTAGTTCTTCGAGATATCCCTCGTTTTGAATCAATTGGTCTTTGTATAATCTTGCCAAAGACTCGTAGAAATCTTTTGAACGTAATTGTGATACTTCGTAGAAGTCACACAAGAGTTGTTCCATTTCTGGAATCTGTCTATTTTTGAGATTTCTTATTATTGCTTTAGTAATTCTATATTCCCGAAGAACTAGAATTCTTCTGATGAGTTTTGGTGTTATTGATTTTATGTTCATCGTGATCTCCAATCCCGTTTTTTCTTCCAAAATGAAATTGGAAGGTTTCCAGAAACCAGCGCTACAACAAAGGGTCCCATCATGAGAACGGTTACAATGTTTGAAAGACCCATGTCGTGATATCTGTTCAATGCACCAAGGATTGTAGTAAAAGCAAGAAATGCAATCACTGTTACTCCTGTCCAAGGCTCTATTGTATGTGCTATCTTATCAGTTGGAATACCGGATAGTACTTTCTTGTATTTGCGCCAGGCTTTGAATGCCAATAGTCCAATGACAGAGCCTACACAAAGATTCTGAAATAGTGCAATTGTTGCGTTGTTACCTAGGAGTAATTGGTTAATCAGACTCACAACATTGTAGAAAAGAAAAAAGAATAGTGTAAACAATAATATCGAACGATTTGCGGGATTTATTTTGAATTTGCCCATTACAATTCCTCCAGTGTACGAAATCTTGAACCAAATTCATTGTGACATGCATTACAATGCCATATAGGATCATCATCGCTGATGCAACATCCGCCAAGATGAATTTTTCCAGAAGCAAGATCTTTTTCAAATTGTTCCTTGTCTTTTGCTAAAGGATAACCCCAAAGAATTTCTCCAACATTTGCAGATTTGCATTTTGGGCAGATCGGACGTTTCATGATTAAAACCCCAGAGTCCTTTTTCGATATGTCTCTTTTTCCTTGTCAGATTTATCGTCATTGTTCCCAAACAGGTCTGGTGTAGAATTTGAGAAAAAATCCACATTTTTAGTTTTAACTGCGCCCCTGAGAAGTCCAGATATCTTGTCTTCCTGGTTGCCATAAGACCCTCCTAGACCAAAATTTTCCCCCTTTGTACCTGAAATTGTAACCTTGGATTTGGCAATATCTGCTTTTAGCCTGTACTTTTCTGCCTCAAGTCTCAATTGTTGAATTTCCTCGTCTGTTGCAGGCTTTTCCTTTACATGCTCAATTACTGCCTGAAGGATTGTTTTCTTTTTAGTTCCTGGACTAGATGAATTTGGTATTCCTTGGTTTTCCCTGATTTTTTGAATCAGATATTGTAGTATGGTTTTCTTTTCTCTTTTCGGAGTATTTTGTTTTAATATTTTAGGTCCAGGATTTTTTTCTTCCTTCTTTGCTTTTTGTAAAAATATTACAGCTGGTACAAGACCTATTGCCATGATTGCAACTCCCAGTGCCTTTTCTGCACTCATCAATGCAATTCCGCCAAAAGACAATATCATTGATGACGCGGCATAAATTCTGAATTTGTTCATGTCAAATCCTCCACAGATTCTCCCTCTCTGACATAACCGTAATCTACTTTGTTACATTTTACAGAATCAGTGTACTCTTTGTCGATTTGTTTTTGTTCTTTCTTTTCGTTCTTTCCAAGCCAGTATCCTAGCAAAAGAGCAATTATGATTCCTATCATTATATTCTCACTCCCAGTTCAGATAGCCTGGACCTAATCTCACTGCTTCTGTCTTCTAGGAATCTAACAAGTGTGCGATTATACTCTAGATTTCCTTCCACTCGTTTTAGATCTTCAAGTAACAATGAAGATTGCATGGATTTGGGTAACAAGCGAAATGCTTTATCAAAAATATTCATCTTAGATTCCTCCCGCCTGTAGTGGACTAAATGCAACCACTCCAACAAAGTTGCAAGTTCGAAGCAGTGCTCTATCAAATGTTACAAGAATGTAATCCCGTATCTTACATAGTGCTAGTATGATGTTGTCCCCGTTGTGGCATTCTAGAAATTGTCCAGATAGTTTTTGCGCATCTTCTTTTTCCTGAAAATTAGTTTGTTGTAATTCTACACTTCTTCCAAGAATTTTAGATATCTTTGAAATGATATAGTCTTTAGCATATCCTCTTACTCGATTAACTTCGGAGAGTACAATATCACATAGTACAATCTTTACAGATTTTCCTTTGAGGCCTTGCTTTAGCTTCATTCCAAGTCTCGGATCTTCTATCATGCCAATTACTACGCATGAGTCAAGTGCGATATGTTGTGTGGTTATCATACAATAACTAGTAGACCGGAATTATTATATATCATATCTATAGTATGTAGAGTGAAGATACTATCATGAGTAATTTATCCAAGATGCGCGTACACATTGCCCCTGTAGGGTTTGAGATAGACAGGATCGTGATTCCTGCAATAAAGGAGAGAGCAGACAAGGTCTGGCTTTTGATACATGATATGGCATCAGAAGACAAGGCGGGAGCATACAGGGAAAAGATCGAAAAGGAATTGAAGAAAAATAACATAAAGTTTGAGATTGCAAAAGCTGACAGACTTGACTTGTTCAAGATAATAAAATCTGTTAAAGAAATAATTCTTAAAGAAAAAGCAAATGATATTTACGTAAATGTAGCATCAGGCTCTAAAATTCAGGCAATTGCTTGCATGATGGCATGCATGATATTTAATACTAAAAATAATGTCAAGCCGTTTTATGCAGAAGCCGAAAAGTATGCAGCATTTGAAGGCAAGCAACAATCAATTGGCTGGAAGAGAAACATAGGACTGCCTGCTTATGAGATTCAAATTCCAAAGCCAGAACTTGTTACTGCGTTGAAAATTATACGAGAACATGGCGGCAAGATAACAAAAAAAGAGATGGCACAGTTAGCTGATGACACCAAGATAATTACCATAGGTGCAAGAGAAGAGAACTTTGAGCAGGCAAGATTTGCAAGCCTTGATAAGAATATAATCCAGCCATTGGCAGACCAGTGGAAGTTTGTAGAAGTTGAGAAAGTTGGAAGGAACCGGTGGATAAAAATTACTGAAGCCGGCTCGCAGGCTGCAGAGTTTTTAATCTAGAAAATTTCTGAATATTCCAAATTAAAAAATATGTCTTGTTTTAGTGAGGACAAGAGTTAACTACCAACATTACGACAATCCGTATAATGTCATCTGGACAAAAAGTAATTTTGATTAGCGGTTGTTCAAGCGGTATAGGTTATGCCACCGCCATAAGATTAGCGCGGGCAGGCCATTTTGTTTATGCGTCAATGCGAGACATTTCCGGGAAAAATGCATCGAGTAAAAAAAGTCTTGAAAGCATATTTGTCAGTGAGTCCCTTTCTGGCAAGGTAATCGAGATGGACGTTAGCGAAGATACATCCATTCATGATGCGGTCAATCAGGTACTTCGGGAAAAGGGAAGCGTCGACGTCTTGTTTAACAACGCAGGATTTGCGATAATAGGAGCCGTTGAGGATTTTAGAAGGAATGAGGTGCTTGACCAATTGCAGACGGATCTTTATGGGCCGATAGAATTGATACGATGCGTCCTGCCATCGATGCGGAGTAAAAAATCTGGGCTCATAATCAACATGGGCTCGGTAGCAGGCAGGATGGGATTTCCATTTACTGTCCCATATGTTATTTCAAAATTCGCATTGGAAGGATTGACGGAATCACTAAGGCCGGAACTGAAACCTTTTGGAATCAGTGTAACGATCATCGAGGCAGGAGTTGTAAAGACCAGATTCTACGAAAATATGAAGAGGGCCAAGAAGTCAGAAATATCTGTGTACAAGGACGCTACATCGAAAACGATTGAAGGTGGGAGGCACTTGTTCAGCCAGCCAGATGTTACAAGTCCAGAAGATGTTGCAGAAAAGGTATTTCAGGCAATAAAAGAGAATGGGGCAAGGATTAGGTATGTTGTGGGGAGAGATGCCGAATCACTATTGGATTTGATGAAATCCAAAAAAGATGAGGAGTTTGAAAGATATAAAATGCAGGACTTTACGGATGTTTTCAAATAAAAATATCATTGGATTAATTACATGCGTTGAAACATCATCAGAGTTTTCGTTCCTTGGTTTTATCTAGAACTACCAATGTGACAACCTTATCATAATTGTTTTTAAAATTAGGAATATGCTTGTTTATTTCTAGAGCAAATTTTTCCTTGCTGTCAAACCACTCGACATAGGGAATTTTGTTTTCATGGTGGAGGTAAGTTGCGATTTCCCACGTTCCGCGTTTGGATGCCTCATTTAGAAAATTAGTGATCAGGTCTTTACGCCTCGACAAACGGAGTTCTTCTGCAGGCTCGATGGGATTCAAAGGCTCGCCTATTTCTTGGAGAAATGAATTGTAATTCCCAGCATACCTCTTGAGTATTTCAGCTGCACTCTTTGCATGGCGGTACATCTGTCTGGCAGTAGGTTGCATCCCTAGAATTTTTTTAATTTCATTATATTCAGTCGTCAATGAATGTTTTGCAAATACGTCTCCCGGCGGCATATCTGCAATTTTTTTGAATTTTCCAAATGACTCAAAATGATACAAGTAGACGTCTAAACCAATTTTTGATTGTGCCCTCATGATCTCAAAACTTACCGGGATTCCTCCCGAGGATGTTCTTACGTCAGCATAGTCTTTTATCATCCTGTCAACCAGATTTTGCGACAACTGGGTGGCATCATTCATTTGTGCCTCCAATTTTTTTATGATGAGTTCTAGCATATTTTCAAAATGTTCGAACGTTCCAAATACTTCCTCATAGTCAGGCATCCTGTAAGAGCCATACTCGTGCAATTCTTGTTTATTAGGCCTTCGTTTAATTTTTGAAAATTTTTCAAAATATTCATCATACAAATTATCTTTTAGTCGCTCATCATCCTCAAGCCACTCGTTCTTGGATTCCTTCAAAAATTTTGCATACCCTCCCCTCTCTTTGATTTTCTCCTGCACCTGTTTTGATGCAGCCTCTTCAAATTGTCGCGTCGTAGGGGTATGGCCAAAAACTTTTTTGAGTCCCTCGTAAGTCTTGTCAATTTCACTCATTTCAGGATCTGCCGATTTTGATTCCTGTGGAGACATCCTGCTCTGCTGTTCATCATAAGATGTAATTTGCGCCATGCAGAGTTTTCTGAGCTCTGCAGGATTGAGAATCTTCTCAAACTTGATTTGTCCATCCTCACCAACTGTCAGTAATTTTTTTTCCATATACGCTGCAAATGCTGGGTGTGTTTTTGTGATCGCGATCTGGTCATCACCATAGTCATATTTTGAAATAAACTCCTTTGCGTTGTCTACTGATGGCTTTGTTCCGGTTTCTTGGCATTGAAGTGCATAAAGCCCTAACAGAATAACCACGTAATCACGAATGATATCAGGCTCAGCGAAAAATTTGCAGTATGGGCATATGATTGCCGCTCTGCCAGATGTAACTGTCTCAGCTTTTTTCACTAATTCAGGTTTTGAACGGCGGCATGTTTCACATTCCAATGGCATTAGCTGGTGAGTTTTCCCTTGCAGGTCTAATGCCAGCACGTCGTTTGGAATGACAACTTTTTTCAATTCTTGTGCCAGAACGTCATCCGGTATGTCACTAATTCCAAAAATTTTTTTTATTTCTTCAAATCCGGTTGCAACATTTCCACAGGTGATACAACTGTGTTTTATCACCCTGAATTCTTTTTTTTGCCCAGAAGAGTTAAGCGCCGAGGCTTTGGTTTCTTCTCTCTTTCTTTTTTCAGCTTTGAGTTCCCCAATTTTTCTGGACATTGCTATCCACTCTCTGGTTCCTGAACCCAAGTTCTGGATAGAATTCTGATAATAGTATAGTTGTCTCTGTAAGGTCTCATCATCCATTATTTCCGGCCTGCTTGCCACAACTCCAGCTGCAGCGCCTTTAGATGGGACGGCACTAGATGATGATTGGCCTAGACGGGTTCTGGCCTCAGCTCTGTCGTTTTCAATCTGTATGGCATCCGATTCGGCAAGCTTCATTATCTTATCATGGGACATTAGGCCCAGCTCTGGGAAATCTCCAGGCTTGGCAAAGTCAAAAAGTTCTTGGAAGACTTGCCATCCAAGCTTGATGGATTTGCTGGGGGCAAAATGCGGTTGTTGAACTTTTACATAGTCATGGATGTTAAACAGCCACATCTCTGTCTTGCCACCCATGCGGACCCCCCTCATTCCCCTGCCAATCATCTGCGTGTATAACACGGTGCTTCCGACTGGACGACCTACAAATACACAATCAATTTCCGGCACATCAAACCCAGTAGTCAAAATATCCACATTGCACAGGATGTTGATTTCCCCTTTTCGGAATTTTTCTATAATTGCGACTCTCCTTGCAGTAGAAACCTTGCTGTCAACAAATTCAGCTTTTAAACCATAATTGGCTTTGAGCAAAATCGTAATTTCTCGTGCATGTGCAATATTACACGCAAAGAATAGGATTCTCCTTTTGCCATGGTGCTCATAAAGCCATTTTATCGTGTCAAGTATTTTCCTATTACGGGTCCCATTGATGGCAATCTTTGCTAACGTATCTTCCTGAACCTCTCCTGTCTTCAAGGTCAATGCTCCTGCTCTTTCACCCGTCACGGTTTCAGTAGCTCCTTCAAGTGTTGCACTCACCACCCTGCAGAGAATTCCCCTGTCAATCAGAGCACTCATGAGTTCTTTTTGCTTGTCTTGATCAAATTTATTTTCCTGAATTTCATTTGGAATGACTTGTATCGTTTTTGTGACATCATCAGTTTTGCCGTTTTTATTTGTCACCGCAAGCTTGACAGAATACAATCCTGGTTGATCAAACTTGTGGTATTCAATTTCGTTTTCAAGTGTAACCGGTTCAGTCCCAAAAACATGGGCAAAGTCGACCATCTTTATTGTCCATTTTTGTTTTTCAATTATGCTCTGGTTATCAAAGGAACGCAGTGATGAAAGCCTGACATATTCTCCAGAAAAAGCCGCATCTGGGATATCAATTATGGCAGTAGGTTTTAGTTCATACTCTGATTCTAATTGTTCTGGGAGCTTGTGGATGGCAGGGATGAAGACGTTCCCTGAAAAACGGTTCCTTAGGGTTCTGGTTTCTACATTATATTCTTGGGACATATCCGGCTCATTTTTTTCTGGTTCTTGTTTCTCTAGGTCCTGAAAAGTTGGCGCATCATATTTTGTTTTTATTCCCGAGCCCCTGAACGGGGTAGCAGTAAGTCCGATCAATACAATACCGTTTTTATTTCTTTTAGCTGGATCCTTAAACCCAAAATCAAATCCCATTCCGCGCAATACTGCAGTATAAGAATTAGCAATCGATCTATGGGCCTCGTCTATAATTATGCATCCTGTCAACTGACCTAACCGGTTCAGGAATTCGTTTTGTTCATATTTTTTGAAGCGATCAATTCGGGTGGTTTCCTGAGAATTTTTTTCATCACCCTCTACATCGCTCTCATTTTCAAGACCAGGGATTTTCGAATACAGGCCAGCTATGGTTGCCACGACAATGGAGTTTTTGGGTATTTGATCTGGTTCATCGATAGGCAGATCAAACAAGCCATCGTAAAGCCTGTAAATTTTCAAAGAGCTCTTGCCCCTGATATTGTACCAGATGCTAAAGTTTTCAACAGCCTGATCACATAATTCAGTGGTTTGGGCAATCCATAGAATAATCCTAGAATCTCTTTGCTTTTCAGGAATTTTTTTAGGACTGCGTTCTCTTTCATTTAGCCAGTCTATCATGGTATCAACCACCAGCCTTGTCTTTCCTGCGCCAGTGGGAATCGTAATCAGTGATTCTTTTTTCTTTTCACCACGAATCATCATTTCATCTCTAATCATCATCATGATGTGCTGGCTTGCCTGAATTTGATAATCATGTAGAGGCTTCATCTCAGGTACCGGCGTAATAGAAACACTGGGGTCCTTACTTTTCGGGCTTGCCGGCCTTTCAACCGTCAGATGAGGAAGGCCGAGAAGCCTGCAAATCTCGTATCCCCACTTGACACCAATTCTAAGTTTTGCGATTTTTTTTATTGGCGAAGCCTCATCAGATTCATTAGATTTGTATCCGGCTGCAGCAGTAGCACCTTCCACAAGTTCATCTAGTGTAATCACCCCAGAGGCTATTGCGCCTTCAATGCATTTTTGCCTAAACTCTTCCGTGTCTACAGATTTCTTTCCATATACTTCATACAAAAATCTCTCCCCGACTATGTCATACAAAATTGGAGCAAGCTTTTCAGGATTTTCTATATTATCAATTTTGAGCAGGCCATAGCTTGACCCATCTTTGGGCAAAACGCTCCTGATTACTTCCCGCATTTTTTGTGGCGTGTCCCACCATTTCATAAATTTTGAAATGCATTCATCTCTTTCTGTGGAATATCCAGGATTATACACTATTAATCGCCATTTTATGCCATACTTTCTTTAAAACATTTCAAATGTGGTTTCCCACTTTCCCTCATTTTAGACAAGTCAAACTTCTTTTGCATAACCTTCTGCTATCAGTGCATCAAACATTTCAGTGACTTGTTTGGAAAGATTCTTGTCATCATGAAAAATTCCCAATTCTACATTTGATTCGATGGCATTTTTTGTAAGGTTGGCGGAGGTGATGAGAATTTCGGTGTTGTCTGAGATTATTGCCTTGGCATGCAACAAGCTATTTGCCTTCTTTGTAGAATAAGAGAAAATCTGAGGCCTCCTGCTTGAATGCCAATTATTCAGAATGATCTTCTTGTATTTTTTGCCGTTTTCGAGAATAAATTTTATTTCACATCCGTTGCTGCTAGCTTTTGACAGCTCATCAATAATGTCTCCTGCCTCCCACAAAGCATACCCAATTATCAGAATAGATTTCTTGGCAGAGCGTATCATTGATAACATCGTGTCCCATGTATTGTTAGATCTTTGATCAAAGATGGGGCTGGTCCAGACAAGCCTTGTGTTTCCCTGCTTTTTCATGTTGTGAATTTCTTGAATTGTTTTGATGCAGAAAGGGAGGATTTTTGCATCAGGCATAATTTGGAGCAATTCTTGCACGACCCTGATTTGGTTGCTGGTCAGGGTAGTATGCATCTTAAAATCAACTGCAGTGCTAGAGGGAGAGATTTTTTTTTCAGTTATAAGATGGCATAGATTGTCAACTTTTTCTGGGGAGACAGTTCCTAGAAGGAGGTCTATTTGCTCCCGGTATTGCGGCTCTCTAGTCATGGAAAAATCCAATGTCTTGATCAAACAGGAGTTTCCTGTCAAGCAACTTGTTGAAGTTTTCACAACTTGTTTCCGGCACAAGCATGCAACCAAAGCATGCGGCATTATTCAGTCTGGCATGAAGCGGGATTTTGTTTAATTTTTTTGTGTGTGCATCATCTTCAATGCAAAGAGGATCTCTTGTACATATTTTCGAATTCTTAATTGCGCTTTTCAGGATGTCGGCAAATTCTTTGGGTTCGCCAAGTCTTACCAGACCCCCCAAGCTGCCGTCCCCAGAAGAGCCTGAAGTATAGAGCAAAATCGCATTGTAATCATCTCCAAGGTATATCCTTTCAGATATGGATGCCTCGTTGTATCCTGCATGTTTTGCAATTTCCCTGATTAGAATATGTGACAACGAGTGGAGCAGGATATATTTTGGCGTGATGGTTGCAGTTTTATCCCATTCCTTAATGCGTGACCATTCCTGTATTCCCTCAAGCAAAGCTTTACACCTATCCTTGACCCCTGATAGTTTTTCCCATGAGTCAAGTTCATTTTGTTCCAATGAAAAGAAGATTCCCTCTCCCTTGTTGGCAACGCATGGAAGCCACTTTCTGGTTGAAGACCTTCCTATGTAGCACCTGTTGTCAACATCAACCTCAGACGAAAGTGGATTTGGAGGTTGGATGCGTGTGAAATATCGCAATACTTTCAATACGGTAAGCCTATGGAATTTTTTTAATTGAGATACATGTTCCGCTACCGGCCCATTTCTAATGTCCACTGACTCGATTTTTATCTCATCGTCACCCGGAAAATCAGTATCTACAATGTCATGGTATTCGATATCGCGTAGATCAAATTCTGTCGAGGCTTCTGTAATTTTTGGGTTGTCGCCGTAAATTTTTTCTAGAAAGTCCTTGATCTTTTGCACCCCGTAAGTTTCCCGCAGATCATCCAATGCCTTGTACTTTTCAGCGATTTGTTCTAGAGTCCATCCAGCATTTTCACGTATTGCTTCCATCCCATCTTTAAACTTGGATGTCATGATCTCTTGCGCAATTTCATGCCGAAGTTCTGGAATTATCAAACCGGTGATAGTCTGTGGATAGTAAAGGCTGGCAGATCTTGTAAGCACAGTCTTCATGATGGGTTCTACAGTTTGTCCAGAGCCCAAATTCCCGTTCTTGCCTTGAACACACTTTTCAGATTTATCAAGCCATGGGATTTGTCCCGAGCATTTCTTAAATGATGGCGGTAGACCCTCCGCTGCAAAGGCCTTGCCTATCCAATTTCCCTTACCGCAGTTCTTGCAATGTATTCGTGAATCACCAATGCTGCTTGATTTCTCGCTGCTATACCATCTCAAATCAGGTTTGTCACATGTTTTCACTATGTACTCGCGGTTTGGGACGGAAAGATCTTCAATGTGTGCCCAATCATTCCAAGGAAATTCTTCAAGGTGTCCGTTTTCACATGTCAGGACAAAACGTGCCGGTAAGAGTTCATTCCAAGGGTGCTTTTCACACCTGAACTCTACGCCTTTTGAGGGGGTCGTTCCATGGTTTTGCAATCTTTTGCAGTATGGGCAAAACCCCCAGCTTGGAAATGACCTGCATGAGATTACATTTTGTCTCGAGTCTGAAACCATTGGCATCCTAAAATGTTCTTTGTTGCATATTTTTTGCAGGTAATGGTGCTGTTTTACAGGATACTCATTTTTGTGGCCCCAAAAATCAATTCCCATTACAAGGACGGAGTCATGTTGTAGCTGGACTATGGAGCCAGGACCAAAAGTCGTAATAATTTGGTTAGGTCGAAGTTTTCCAGGGCTTGGGATGTATTGCTCTTTTTCTTCGCTCATTCTGACCCTTCCTCTTCTTTACCCTTTGAATAGAACATTCTTTGATCCGGTTCAGCATCACGGAGAGATGTAGGAACTGGAATTTTTTGGTTGTCCTTGGACAGATCCCTTTTCATCAAGTATATTTGCCTCGATTCGGACTCTCCTGCAAATTCAGAACCACTGTCTTTATAGATTAGTGGTTTAGCATTTTCTTTGGCTTCAGTTATGTAGTTCCTCCATTTTCGTACCAAGTTCTCAAGCTCAGATTTGGTTCCTTCAGATTCTTTATTTTCCACACATTCAACACGCGAAAGTATTTGTGATTTTATTTTCCCAAGAATATTTTTGTATCTTTCATCTTCAGGATTAAAATCCTTGGCGCTCTTGTTTGATGCCAAAAATGTAATCTTGTTTCTAATCATCCCAACAAATATTCCGAACAACCCAATGTCTCTTGCCCTGGTGGAGAAAGGTGTGAGGCTCACGGATTCAATGTTCTTGTAAAAAGTCTTATGATAATATTTGAAATTCTCGTAGTGTGAAAGGTCCCTTGGTTTCAGGTAAGAATAAAGCGTAACTATCAGCCCTGGGGAACTTCTCCCGATTCTGCCTGTTGCCTGAATGTATTCTGAATGGTTTTTTGGCTGCCCGTTTACCATCATTACACCCAATCTCTGTATATCCACACCAACTGAAAGCATGTTTGTTGCCATGAGGACATCAACTGGCCTGTCCACCTCACCTATTCCTTGGGTCAGGGTTGCCAAAGTTTCTGGGATTTCACCTGATTTTGCTCTGCCCGTAAGCTCCTTGGTCTCAAGTTTAGTTAGCGTGTAAGGCCTTTTTCTTGCATTTTTTAGATTTGATTCTTCAGCTTCGGGCTCGGGCTTTGGTCCAGGCAGTGATTCTACTGGCGAGTCCAAGTTGCTTATCACGGAATCTTCCGACTCGTCAGACTCGTCAATTCCAGAACTTAGTGTTCCAGTCTTTTGTTCTGAATCTTTTGAAGATGATGGACGACCCAAATTTTCAAAGGCCATGACCCTCTTGATGTAATTCGGCACTGAGTCAGAATACGTCTTGTCACCTCCACCGATTTCCCTTATACTGTTAAAATAACTAACAAGTGTATAGTAATCATCAAGATCATCCGTTGTAAAGTCTTTAAATTCAGTTTCTAGATTCTCCTCAATGAATCTGACCTTCCTCAAAATTGCTGCAGAGACCCTGCCCAAGACGGTCAAGCCACTTTTGCCAGTGGCACAGATTCCAAAGTATATTTTTTTTGATTCCTCATCATTTTTTACTTCTGAGAAAAACGTATCCCCAAAAGTAATTGCTTGCGGCGGAAATATTTTGGTCTCATCTACATTGAAGAGCTTTTGAATTTGTGCATCTGCTGACTTTGTGGTTGCTGTGGATGCAATGATTTTCGGCTTGTGTCCGCATTCATCGGTGCAAAGGTAATTTATTGCAGTCTCGTAAAGCCCTGCCATAGTACCAAGCGGGCCGGATATCAAATGCAGTTCATCCTGTACTATCAGTTCTGGCGGAATGAGTTGACCAATTTTGAATGCACATGGTCCATCGCCAGTGTATTTCTGGCTTGTATGATTGTGGGCAGTGGGGACATTTTCATTGAAAGGCACATTGCTGTCAAAAAACCCGCACACATGGCAGTAACTATCAACCATCCCGAAAATCGAGCGGGTATTTTTTTCCCATGAAATTTGCGCAAATTTATCAACTGTTGAAATAATTAGCGATGGGCATCTCTTGTAAATATCTTCATCAACCACCAGTATAGGTAAAGAATGATCAGGATTTTTTTTGCAATTATCTTTAGAAAACTCGCATGCAGCCCTGCTGCAGTAGAGACGGAATTGCTCTGGTTGCCCCCCGATTTCACCGCAATGATGATTCAACTTGGCACCGCACCAAGGGCAATAAAGTAGTTGGAATGGGTTGAACTCCACCTGATTAATCCTCCTTTCATTTTTAGCTTTCTCAACGGCTACCTTTGCAGAAGCCTTGCCTTCTGTAAGCTTGTTTGGTGTTACTGAACCACCAACCCACAATCCAACATAAAATGGCTGAGTCCCCCATTTTTTTTCATCCTGTTTTCGTTCATGCTCACATGCACACATGAAAGTTGATGCTCTCTGGAATTGTTGAACCGTCAAGAGCCTGAGGGTGTAACGCATGATCACACTTACGCCATAAGAGATTGGCATGCAAGCTTCTTTTTCGGCTGAATATCCAGACAGCCTCCTCAACGCAATTGTAAATGCGATGATTCCCAAGTATGCCTCTGTTTTTCCACCACCTGTTGGAAACCATAATAGATCAGCCTTTTTCCGGTCTTCTGAGCCCTTATTGGCTATGGATTCTATGTTTAAAAGAATAAACGCTATCTGGAACAACCTCCAGGTTCCTTTTGCATCAAGCGGGGGCATTGCCTCCACCTTCCCGTTTTTTATATTCTCTAATGCCCATTTTCCACGGGTTTGTTGCAATGCTATTACTTTGTTGGCAAACCTGAACGCCTCACCTTCTTTGCTTCCTGATTTAGAAATGATTTCAATCCCCCTTGCAATTCTTTGCCTAGCATTTTTGCATTCGGACAACTGCTGCATGGCAATTGGCTTCATATCTAGCTGTACTGTCGTCCCGTCATTGATCTTTTTTTCAGTCTCCAAAATCCATTCATCATATTTTGCAATTATCGGGAAAAGCATTACAGAGTATTTTGAAAAATCCTTTACAGAGTAAAGTTCTTTCATGTCTGCCCCCATAAAATCAATCCTTGACGGGCTGATTAGATTCACTGATTCCCGCGGGCAAAATGACGTAAAAATTTCAGATATCTTGTTGTCATGGACTTTATCATCATCCCATACTACTGCGCATCCGTGTCCCATGCCAAAATTTTTTTCTTTGTTGAACAACAATGAAAACATCTGGGAATCATAATCAGACGAGTCTGATTTTTCAAGATAGGATCTGTCATCCACGATTATGTCAGAACCGTCTGTTGACGATATTCGGATTTCTGGCTGGAAGATGCAATTCTTCACTATCGTTTTGGATGAGGGTTTAGCCATGTTGACAAGATAGACATTCAGAACTTTAGAATCAGAAAAATTTTTTGATTCCAAAACAGCATATCTGATTTCAATCAATGGATCACTTTTCGGAGCAGATGGTTTGCCAGGTTTTTTCAAATCAAGTATGAAAGTTTCTGAAAACGGTTTTCGTGTAAAGGTGGTATAATGCTCAGGTGTTCTTGGCTGCTTGTAATATCTGCCATATGTCAAGACAACCTTAATTGTTTCAGCCTTTGAGGTAATCCTGCACGTTAAACCAAAGGACGAAGGCCTGAACCCCACATTTGCATAAACATTTTCAGCTTGGGCATCTTCATCTTCTCCCTCGTCATTCTCAATTTCCAGATCAGAAATTTGCGTGTCTTGTGGATACAATACTCCTGCAAGATACTCCTTTTCTGGATACAGATGGAATGTTTCTTCAGGACCCCCCCATGGGCCTACCACGTCTTTCTCAATCTCTTCGATGATCATCTTCCGGATGCTATTCTGATTTTTTTTATTTTTTAGAGCGATAAGGGTACGATGCAATTTCACGATTTAAGACTGTTGGTGTTTTTCACATAAGGAAGTAATCAGTACTGAAAAATCGCTAACATCATTTAACATGCAGATAGTTATTCTGCCACCTTGGAGAAATCTAGATAAGTGAATAAATCAGATTCCAAAACAGATTTAATGCATATATTTAGATCATCCAAGCATATCGATTAGTTTTTTCCTTTCGTTCTTGTCAAGTTTCAATATCAATACTGGATTGTCAGGGTATTTTGCAGTAGGACTTTTTGGCAGGAATTTCATTATTACAACTCCCCCCTTTTTTTCAATCTCGCATGGAAATCCGGCTATGATTTCTCTTACCATGTCATGTTTTCAATATCAATGCAGATATGTTTTATGCAAAATCTATTGCCTGGTAACAGCCAAGCCAAGATTTTTTTTGCAGGCTCGCCATTACTGGGTTTCGGAATAATTTTTTCATAAAAAACTAGAACGGAAAGCCATTTAACCAGGTATTTACAGAATACATCCAGATGGGATACAATGCAATTGACTTGTTTTGCGGTTGCGGCGGCATGGGCCTTGGCCTAGAGACTGCTGGCTTCAACGTGCTCTATGCAAATGATCTTAACAGTGATGCTCTCAAGACATACCGCCATAATTTTCCGTCAGTTATTGCAGAGAAAGGTGACATATCAAGGATCGATCCGCATCAAATTAAGAAGCAATTGAAGGGGAAAAAAATCCACATGATTACTGCAGGCATTCCCTGCCAGGGATTCTCCACATCAGGCAAGAGGAACCCACAGGATCCTAGAAACAAGCTTTTCAAGCAACTGCTGAGATTTGTTAAGTCAATCAGGCCCGAGATGTTTGTAATGGAAAACGTCAGCGGCCTGCTTAGCATGCAAGAAGGCAATGCATTTGAAAAAATAAAAAATTATTTCATGGCAGAGGGATACCATGTAAGCTACAGGATCCTATCAGCAGTAGACTTCGGGGTCCCGCAAAACCGGAAAAGGATATTTGTCATTGGGACATTGAAAGATATTCCAGAAAACGAGATTTTCCCGCACATTAAAAAAAATTTTCCGGTCACGGTAAGAGAGGCAATATCTGACTTGTCATTTCTTGGGATAGGTGAAAAAGAAACCCATTACAGGATTGAGCCCAAGTCTCCTTATCAGAAGTTGATGCGATCTAATTCATCGATGATCCACAACCACCAGTCATCAAGGCATTCTGAAAAAATACAAAAGCGCTTTGCAAAAATTCCTCAGGGAAAGGACTCGAGGAGGGTCTTGAAAAAGTCCGGTACACTAAAGCGTGATTGCTACAGGCTAGCACCGCAAAAGCCTAGCAGGACAGTGACTACGCTGCCAGAGGATTTTGTCCACTACAGCAAGAACAGGATTCCGACAGTAAGGGAACTTGCCAGGCTCCAGTCATTTCCCGACACATTTGTTTTTCTCGGGCCAAGGACAACAGGCGGGAATCGCAGGAAACATGACTGCCCGCAATACACCCAGGTGGGCAATGCAGTGCCGCCATTGCTGGCAAATGCGGTATTTGCAAATTTGCTTGGCGTCTTGCAAAATTACCACGCGTCAGATAAAACATCCATCAAGAAAAAATCGATGCAGAAACTTGCACCGTTGATCAGGGCTTGACAAGGAGCAGGATTATTTTTCTGCATGGCACAAGTTCATACATGCTACAAGAATCGTGATATTTCCTTGACAACTCCTTTGGTATCTCGGAGTATCTCATGTTCCCAGAACTGGAGTACCATCCAGTCATCTTTTCGCAGCTTGCCAATCACGATGCCTCGCCTTTTCTTGTTTTGCAGCATCTTGTTTCTCCAGTAGTCCACATTTGTTTTGGGTTCCTTGTAGCAAGTATTGCACCCATGCCAAAAACATCCATCAATGAATATTGCAACCTTCCTTTTTTTGCTTGAGATGTCCGGAACCCCTGCAATTGAGCGGTCATGCAACCGGTATCTTTTTCCTCTTGACCAGAGAATCTCCCTTATCATCATTTCAGGCCTTGTGTTCTTGCCCTTTATGCTTGCCATCACCTTGCTTCGTTTTTCCTTAGAGAGATTGTCTGCCATGTTCTTTGCAAGCATGTTTCCTGAAAATTAAACCATCGTAGTACATTATTAGATCATCCTTGAAAGAAAATGTTGCATACCCAATTCTGGTCAGGGGAGTAGAGAAATGAATTACCCGATCATGTTTTATCTATCGCACATATCAGTCAAAGGTGAAGAATATTGAAGATGGAACCAACCAGTCAACAAGAGAAAATAATAAATTTTGACAAGAACTCCATTGTCATTTCAAATCCTGGTACTGGAAAGACTACAACATTATCATGGAAGGTAATGAAACTCCTAGAGAAGGGTGTAAAGCCTGAGGATATTTTGTGCATCACATTTACAGAAAAGGCAAAGAAGGAAATGTTTGATAAAATTTTGGAGATGTCAAAAGGCGTATTCCTAGAAACTGAAATTATGAAGCTTAACATACATACGTTTCATGGTTTTGCATATAGCTACCTAACTGACGCAGGCATTGTCTCAAGGGAGATAGTGGGAAACAATGCAATGAGGTTTTCCATACTTGGAAGCTATGAGAATAACAAGGCATTTACTTATGAAAAAGAGTACCTAATCACAGACATTGTACCCAAGTCGGAAAACGCCATGAGGTACATCAAGAGTTTTGGCGTTACACATGACAAGATAGATATCAAAAAGGCATCTAAAATAATTTCCAGCATACATGGCAAGACTAACACCAGCTACTCTGTTGAAGAACTACAGGCATTTTTAAAATATTTTGTAACAGCATACAAGGATTATGAAGGATCAAAGCATGGCGCAGTAGATTATTCGGATATGTTGCTAATATTTATTGAAAAGTTCCGAGGAAAAAAATTCCAGCATGTCCTAGTTGATGAAATGCAAGACATGAATGAACTAGAAGCGAAAATTGTGCAAATGGTAGGCGAGAACATATTTCTTGTAGGAGATGCCAAGCAGGCAATATTTGGATTTCAGGGGGGTTCTGTGAAAAACTTTGAAAGGTTTAGACAAATATGCACACCGATGCTGCTTTCAGAAAACAGGAGAAGTACACAACAGATACTTGATTATTCAAAAGAAAACTTTCTTGGAAGAACTTCTAGTAGAAAAGAGTTTGAAGTAGAGCTTGCAAGTTTTGATGCCACAAAGGCACCTGGGAATAATCCAAAAATAATATCAACAAGAGCTCATCTTACACAGATTAAAAAAATAATTGATGAAAATAAAGACAAGACAGTTGCAATCATAACCAGAAGAAACTCGCAGATTATTGAAATATCGCAGTTTTTAGATTCCTGCCACATTCCCTATTCCTCAACTACATCTCAGGCAACAACTGAGATGGCAAAACAGGAGATTATCTCGTATCTTAAGGGCCTGCTCTATGACAAAATAGAGTACAAAATATCATCTACATTTACGATATTTTCACCCTATACTCTCAAGGAGTCATTTGAGATGTCAAAAGCATTCAAGGCAGACAAGAATAGCAGTAGTCTTGACAAAATCAGGTCTCTTGGAATTTCATTTAAACGAGAAGATGTTGACAGGACATTTGATGATGTAATCTACCCACTGTGCGTCTCTAAAGGATCAGAATGGTTTTCAACTGCAATTACTATCAAGATGCAGGTAGATGAATATCTGTCACTTTCTGTGCCAACAATTGATGGGCTCTTTGATTTTATAGCAATTGCAGAAGAATCTTACACTGAAAGAAACATTGACTCGAAAGTAATTCTTTCAACAGTACACAAGGCAAAAGGAAGAGACTTTGATGTTGTAGTGTATCTTCCAATCTCAGGAAAATCAAGAACAAGTTTTATTGATATTGTGGTACAATCAATATTGGAATCATGTGACATTGAAGTAAAAAAAGAGATGGAAGAAGAATCACTTCGAATAGATTTTGTGGCATTTACAAGAGCAAAGGAGAAATTATTTGTCATAACAGATGACAAGGAAAAGTCTATGTATTATGTAGAAAATTTTTCAGAAATCGAGATGGATTCAACTTCAGAAAATACTATTGCAGTCAAGATGGACAGCAGACTCTCTGAGGCATTTGCATTATTTATTGAAGGAAGATTTGAAGAATCAAAGAAGATGCTAACAAAGGAAGATGATTGGCTTGAACAGTACATCATCAATTATTTCAAGAGCATTCCACACCTGTCCTATTCAAGTGTCAAAACAGATCCGTACGAGTTTCTTAAGAGCAATATAATCAGAAAGCCAACTGTCTCTGCTGCTGCAGAATTTGGAACTGCGGTGCATGATGCAATCCAGAGTATTTTAGAAAACAATTCAAAGATTGATGATTACAAGGACGATGTAAGAAAGGCTGTACAAAATGGGCTTGATGCCATAGAAGACCTAAAGAAGCAGTTCGCTGGCCTGAAATTTCTGAAAAGTGAACAAAAGTGTGACATGCGGCTAAATTCTATAATTTCGCACGATGAAAACGACCCTATTATATTGACAGGTAAAATAGACACGGTTTTTGCTCACAATGACGGCTATTTGCTTGTAGATTACAAGACCAACAAAAATTCAAACCAGGCATCTGACCACAAGAGGCAGCTGTCAGTTTACAGGAAATTGTATTCAAAACTAAACGGCATCCCAGAAGATAGGATAAAGATATTTGTAATCTATGTATCTCTGAGGGGAGGTGTTAACACTGGTAAGTTTGATGGATTGCTTGAAAAGGAAAATAGAAATGGTTTTCCAACATTTGAGGAGCACATAAGAAAGGTGTTGGAATGGAGACATGACCCTAAGAAATTTATCCAAGACTTGCTTGACAAGCCACATGATGAGGACTTGTTGTATCTCGCAATAAAGGAAAAATTATTACACCAAAAATAAAATTATGAAATATTTTGCTTACGGTTCAAACATGGATCCAGATCGTATGATAAAAAGAAAGGTAAAATTTCTTGATAGAAAACATGCTATACTAAAAGATTATTCCCTTCAATTCAACAAAATAGCATTATCAAATCCAGAAAAAGAAGGAAAAGCAAACATCATGTGTGGTACTAATGAACTTGTTGAAGGAGTATTGTATGAAATAGAATCATCTGATGAAATTAAACTTGATAGAAATGAAGTATATCCTAAACATTATGACAAAGATACCATTTCGGTTCAACTGGATGATGGAACCATAATTGATACAATGACATACATTGCTCAACCAAATATGATCAAGGAAGGTCTAAGACCTACAAGAGAATATCTTGATCATCTACTGGCAGCTAAGGATATGCTGTCAAAATCTTACTATGAGAAATTAAAATCATGGCCTGCTTTGGATTGAGTCTAACAAGCTTTTTTCATGTTTTAGAAACATCCTCGATTTTGTTGAAAATGGCAATTAGTTACTAAATTAATCTGATCGCTAGATTTCAGAAACTATAAATATGATACTCTTGTATACTAGTGTATAATGAAACACTTGGAAGCCAGAGATTAAACATGGTAAAAAGCGATTCCGAAGTTGAAAACAGGTACATGGAACGCCTAATTGCAGAATATGGGTATTCAAAAGAATCAATTCGTTTGGAAGTTCCATTCTCCAAAGGTCAAGCAAGATACATGGCAGACATCATGGTATATCGCAAAGGAAGGCCATTTATCGTAGTTGAGATAAAATCGCAACAAAGAGGCATTTTACGTGACGCAGAAGAACAGTTGATGCAGTATATGATAGCAAGTGGAGCAGAATACGGAGTTGTTACAAATAACATAAAGAGTATTTGCTACCAACAACATGAAGGCACATTTTCTAGAATACCTGATATTCCATCAGCTAATTCGACAGAAAGTAACAAAAATCCTCCAAAAGAACTCTTTCCAATAAAATATCTCCAAGACACAATGTCAAATGAATTTAACTTACTTGGAGAAAAAACAAAATCAGGAATTTCTGCTTTAGCAGACTTTGCCAAGATAATTGCAACAAAGTTTTATGATGAAAAAGAGAATAAATCAAAACCAAGTTTCTATGCTGGGATAAACGAAGATGCTGAAACTGTAAAATCAAGAATAGAATCAATCTTGTTAGAGATTAAAGATAAAATCGGAGTTTCTAAAGAGATTCAATTAGAAGCCAAGTATGTAAAAGACATTGTCATTAGATTACAAAAATATTCTTTCTTAAAATCAGAATTGACTAAAAACGGATGGAATATCATGTATCCTCAATTAATTACCGATCCTGAGTTAGGAGATAGTGTAACACCTCTTAATCTTATCAAATTTATAACAGAATTAGCGGAAATACAAAAAAATCAACTGGTAATAGATCCTGCATGTGGATTAGGCGGAATTTTAGTTGAGGCATCAAAACATGGTGCACAGATACAAGGAATTGACAAATCTCAACCAATAGTAGAGATTGCTAGAATCAACATGTATCTGATAGGTCAGAATCCTCAAAGAATAATTTGTCAAGATAGTCTACAACCTCTTGAAAAAATAGACTCTAAAAAGACATTCAAGGAACAATTTGATCTGGTCATAACAAACCCGCCATTTGGCTATAAAATAACTGATGAGAGATTGGACTACTACCAATTCAAGAGGCCATCTGGAGGAATGATTGAAGACATGTTTGTAGAACAGAGCACAAAACTTGTTAAAAACAAGGGAAAAATAGTCATAATTCTTCCAGAAGGATTTTTCTTCAACGTACAAAATGAAAGAATTAGAGAATTTTTACTACAAAATTTCAAAATCGAAGCAGTGATTAGTTTACCATCAAAACTATTCAGTCCAGCAACTGCTATAAAGACTTCAATACTGGTTCTAACAAAAATCAAACCACAGCAAGATCAAAAAATATTCTTTGCCAAAGTAACACCAGATGATGGTAAAAATTCATCTGATAACTATAAAGAGCAATTTGATAACATAGTAGCAGCCTTCAAAGAATTTCAAAAGAAAAACACCGTCAATAAAAAATACACAAATATCATTTTAACAAAAATTTCAGATAACAAAAGATTTGATTTTGATTATTATGAAGGACATGATATTGACAAAGTCAATTATCCTACCAAACCGTTATCTGAAATTGCAGAATTACAACTTGGTGCAAAGACAGAATATTTAGATGAAAAAAATGAAGGATTTGAAGTTCTTCCAGTTCGAGGACAAAACATTAGAGATTTGAGTATAGATGCATCATCAGTCATACCAATCAAGATAGATCGTGAATTAAATTACAAGTATCTTACACAGACCCATGATATTTTGATGACTAGGGCTGGAAGTCCTGGCAATGTTGGAATAGTTGAACAAGTTATTCCAGTTTTTATTAAAGAGAATCTAATTAGAATAAGACCAAATAGAAATATTGTAGACCCGTACTACTTGCTTGCATTTCTGTCTTCAAAAGAAGGGCAAGAAAGATTGCAAAAAGCATCTACTGGTTCTACAATTAAAGCAATCAATTTACAGAATCTTTTGTCAATACAGATTCCAATTCCTACACTTGAGGTACAAAAAAGAATATCTGGAAAGATTTCAGATTTGCTTGAAATGAAAAAAGAGATCAAGGAAATGCAATTAGAAAGTGAAACTAAACTAAAGTCAATTGATGATAGTATAGATTCTCTTTTCCAAAGGAGAGAATCAAGATGAGTAAAGGTATGAGGACAACTCTTAGAAGGGTTCTCACAAATGATGATTTTGTTGCATCAAACTATGAATATCCTACACCCATTCTGAGTGAGATAGTGTCTAGTTCAATCAGACCTTATGTAGTTGATAAAGTAACAAATAATGAAGATTTTTTGGAGGCTATAAATTACAATTGACTCTAAGCGATAAAGAAAGCGAAGCAGACATTCGTTTTAGGTATATTGACCCCATGCTCAGAGAAGGAGGATGGCAACCTGAAAGAATTCTACTTGAAAGACCATACAGTGCTGGAAAGATAGTTCCAGAAGGACGAGGTGGAACTAGAATAGAAGAATCTATTAAAAAACCAGATTATGTTTTAGAATACGCACCAAACATCAAGATTGCAGTCATAGAAGCAAAATCATCATACAAAACTCCTGGTGATGGAATACAACAAGCAATTGATTATGCAATGGATCTTAAAATAAAATTTGTATATTCTTCAAATGGTAAAGGAATAGTTGAATATGATTTTACAAAAAAAGTAAATGCTCAGAGAAAAGTCGATAAAATTCCAAGTCCAGAAGAATTATGGGCCAGATTAAACCAAGAATTGAATTTGAATGAAGAACAGAAAAAAACATTCCTATTGCCATTAAACAAAGAATCTGATACACCTGAAGGAAAAATAAAAGAGGCAAGATATTATCAAGAAAATGCAATTAATGCCACAATGCAAGCAATTCTAAATGGTAAAAAGCAAGTTCTCTTGACACTGGCTACTGGTACTGGAAAAACCTTTATTGCATTTCAAATAGCATGGAAACTTTGGAATTCTGGTAAACCAAAGCCCAAGATTTTGTATCTTGTTGACAGAGATGTTTTGCTAAAGCAGGCATTTGATAAAGATTTCAAGCCATTTGGTCCAGCAAGATGGAGAATACAAAAAACTGCAAACAAATCATATGACATCTATTTTGCATTGTATCAGGCATTAGATGTAGACAAGGAAGAAAGCCAGCTTTACAAACTATATGAAAAGAATTTCTTTGATTATGTAATGGTGGATGAATGTCATCGTGGTGTATCTGCAGCAGAAAGTTCTTGGAGAGAGATCCTAGACCATTTCAGTGATGCAGTACACATTGGTATGACTGCAACACCTAGCAGAAAGAATGAAATCGATGATACATTTCGTTATTTTGGCCATCCTGTATACGAATACAGCCTAAAACAAGGCATTGAGGATGGATTTCTTGCCCCGTTTGTCATAGACAGACGGGTACCAAATTATGATGTGAATGGATACATACCAAAAAAAGGAGAGTTGGATAACTTCGGAAACCCTCTTGACAAGCCGGCTTATTTCAGAGACGATTTTGATAACATAATTACAGTAAAAAGCAGACAAGAAGAAGTTGCCGATGCAATCATCAACCACTTGGGTCTTCCTGGAAATAAATATGATAAAACAATAGTTTTTTGTCAGAAATCAAAGCATGCTGAAGAAATGACTCAGCTACTTAGAAATAAAGCTGGAGAAGGGCCAACATATTGTGTAAGAATAGTATCTCTAGAGGGAGAAGTTGGAAAAGATTTTCTTGATAAATTCTCAAATCCAAAAGAAAAACTTCCAGTCATTGCAGTCACATCTAGAATGATGTCAACTGGTGTAGATGCACCAACTTGTAGAAATATTGTACTAGACAAGACAATAAGATCAATGACAGAATTCAAACAAATCATAGGCAGAGGAACTAGAGTTTACGAGTTACAAGACAAGTTATGGTTTACAATAATGGATTTTAGAGAGGCTACAGAATTATTTGATGATCCAGATTGGGATGGACCACCTGCACCACCGCCTGCACCCATTCCAGGTCAATCGGGTACTGGTGGCAATATTAGGCCACCAAGACCTCCCATACTAGAAGTTGATGGAGAAAAAGTCCAAATTCTAGCAAGACATGTTACTATTTTTGATCCTGCTGCAGAAGGTGGTCAAAGACTTGTTTCTTTTGAACAGTTTACTGGAAATACAGTAAAAAGACTTGAAGCAGATTTTGGAATGGAGCTTAAAGAAATCTGGATAGATATACCAAAAAGAAAACGATTCATTATAGAATTAAGACGTAGAGGTATCACTGTTGAACATATTCAACAAATAACAGAAAAGTATGATGCAGATATTTTTGACATACTACGGAATTTAGCCTATGGAACCTCCATTAAGACAAGAAAACAGAGAGTTGGTACAGTAAAAAGTAAAAAGGGATTTTTAGAAAAGAACCCGGGAAAAGCAAGGGAGGTAATCGAGGTTTTGATGGATCTTTATGCAGAATATGGTCCAGAAGAATTAGAACCTGAAGATACCAAGGTTCTCAAGCTGGATAAATTTGAAAAATATGGCGGAGACTATGCCATAGTTAACGACATCTTCAAAGGCATAGATAATTACAAAAATACAGTTAACGAATTGATTCATCAAATTTACGAGGCATAAATATGGAAAAATCAGAGATTGCAGAAATTTTCAAAAATTCCAAGGCGGTAATGAAGCCCCTAGGTTTGAGAAATGATGATGATCAAGTACCTCAACTTACATGGATTATGTTTCTAAAATGTATCGATGATTTTGAAAAAAGAAAAGAGATGCAAAGTAATTACAGACATATAATTCCGAAACCTTGGAGATGGAGAGATTGGGCAACAGACGAAGTAAAAGGGTTAACTGGTCAGGACCTCCTCAATTTTATCACAACTGATCTATTTCCAACTCTACAGCATTTACCTGCTGAAGAAGGATTAGAAGAACGAAATGTAGTAGCATCCATTTTTAGAAGTGTAAATAATAAACTGACAGGACAAGAAGGAGGTTACAAATTACGTCAAATTGTAAATGATCTAAACAAGATACCATTTACAGATGCAAATATTGTTCGTGCAACATCAGAATTATATGAAGATGAAATAATTGCAATGCGAAATGCCGCAAAAAATAGAGCTGTCTTTTACACTCCAAAAGCAATAGTTCAGTTTATCGTTGATAAAATAAAACCCGATTTTAGAAAAGGTGAGAGAGTTTTTGATCCTGCTTGTGGTATGGGGGGATTTTTAATTGAATCATTAAACTATATGAAAAAATATGAAAAATCTAAAGAAGACCTTGATAAACTTCGCTATAAGACGTTATACGGGATAGAAAAAGAGGGAGAATATTATCTCTGTGCAGTTATGAGAATGCTTTTGCGTGACATTGACAAGCCAAATCTGCTAAAGGATAATTCACTTTCAAAAGATACCAAAATGATCACTGAAAAAGATCAATATGAAATCATTATGACAAATCCAACTTATGGTGGAGATGAAGACAAATCTGTAAAGACAAATTTGCCCTATTCAATGAAGGGTGCATCTACAGAATTACATTTTCTGTATTATGTAACAGAATCACTCAAAGAAAATGGAAGAAGTACAATCATTGTACCCAATGGAGTAATGTCAGCTGATACCAAATCAGCAATTGAGATTAAGAAACATCTTCTCGATACATGTAATTTACATACCATAGTAAGACTTCCTGAAACCATGTTTTCTCCATACAATAATATAGCAACAAATATTCTATTTTTCGATAAATCTACACCTACTACTGAAATTTGGTATTATCAAATGAAAATTCGTGAGGGACTTCAAGCTTATGGAATGACAAATCCTCCAACAAGGGAAGATTTCGAACCTGTTTTAAAGTGGTGTACACATAAAGAAGAAAACGAAAACGCATGGAGTGTCAAAGTAGAAGATCTTAAAGAGTACAACTTGGATTTAAAAAATCCTAACGAAAAGGAAATAGTAACTAATATTTCACCGCATGAATTGATAAAACAGATTCTTGATGATGAAAGAAAAACGCTCGAATTATTGGAAGATGTGGAAAAATTAATTGAAAAAGAGATTCCGAAGTGAGCAAGATGTCAATCCCTGTAAATTGGAGATTAGGAAAATTAGGCGATCCAGAAGTTGCAGAAATTATAATGGGCCAATCTCCTCCAGGTTCAACATATAATACAAATAAAGACGGATTACCATTTTTTCAAGGAAAAACAGATTTTGGTGAAAAATATCCCACTCCACGAATATGGTGTTCAGAACCGAAGAAAATTTCAGAAAAGGGCGATATTTTAATCTCAGTCAGAGCTCCAGTTGGTCCAACAAATTGGACTCGAGAAAAATGTTGTATAGGCAGAGGTCTTGCAGCAATTCGAACAAAAATAATTCCTGAATATGTTTATTATTATTTGAAATTTTTGGAGCCTACATTATTAAAATCTGGTACCGGTAGCACTTTCAAATCAATTGGAAAACAATATCTTTATGACATATCTATACCTGTTGCTCCCTTAGAAACTCAAAAAAAAATCATTCAAAAACTTGATCATGTTTTAGTGCAACTTGAAGAAAAGAAAAAATTTATTCTTCAATTTATTAAAAAAAATAATGAACAATTAGAACTTTTAAACAATAACTTACTTCTGGATTTTATCGAAAAATCAATCCCCCTTCATAGATTGCCTGTAGGATGGAAATTAGAAAGTTTATCAAATGTATGCATGGTTGAAAGAGGAAAATTCGGACATAGACCGAGAAATGATCCGGAGTATTATGGTGGAAAATACCCTTTCATTCAGACTGGAGATATTACAAATTCTAATGGGAGAATAAGCACTTACAAACAAACTCTTAATGAAAAAGGCTTGAAAGTGAGTAGAATGTTTCCAAAGGGAACGGTGGTAATTACGATCGCTGCAAATATTGGAGATACAGCCATATTAGATTTTGATTCATGTTTTCCTGATAGCATAATTGGAATAACTCCTAAAAAGGACAAAGCAATTCCTGAATATGTAGAATATGTTCTTCGATTATATAAATTCGACCTTGAAAAAAACGCTTCTAAGGGGGCACAAAAAAATATCAATTACGGATTTCTAAAACCCCTCATGATACCTATTCCTCCTCAACTAGACCTACAATACAGTGTGGTAAAAAAAATTAAAGATGCGGAATTAAAAATAAATCAATTAAAAAACAACTTTAGAGCAATTGCAGATAAGTACCAAAAAATTAAAAAATATTTAGATGATCTTGATTCGACTATTCTTAATAGGGCATTCACAGGAAAACTGGTAAATTGAAAACTAATCTCAGCCTAATTTCAAACAAAACTTTGCAATTAAATACCACAATAGATGTTACACATTCGTACTAAGATGGATGCACAAAGCCTGCGATCAATTATCAAATCTTGCAGAGATCTAATGAGAAAAGATGAAGGGCTTTCAAGTGACATTGATCGTTTACCGCAATTATCATGGATGCTTTTTCTAAAGTGTTTTGATGATCATGAAACAAAACAGAAACAGAAAAATAAAAACTATCAAGAAGTTATCCCTAAACCATATCGATGGAGAGACTGGACTAGGCCTGAACAACTAAAAGATTCTCATCTAATCAAATTTGTAAATGATGAATTGTTTCCAAAACTTGCCTCACTCAATGGCAATACGGTCAACACACAGAAACAACACATATCTTCAATATTCAAAGGATTTTCAAATAGAATAGAAAGTCACAAAATATTACAAGAGATAATCTCACAGATAGATAAGATCAGTTTTGTCTCAACTGACGACATACACACTATGGCAAAACTATACGAAGACATGTTAATAGAAATGAAAGATGCCGCTGGGCAAAACGGAGAGTTTTACACCCCAAGACCAGTCATCAGATTCATTGTTGATACAATCAAACCTAGTCTGAAAAAAGGTGAGAGGATACTTGATCCTGCTTGTGGAACAGGAGGATTTTTAGTAGAATCACTTGAATTTATGGCAAAAGATGTCAAGAGTCCACAAGAAAAAAGAAGATTATATCAAGATACATTATTTGGATTTGAAAAAAAGCCACTACCATATTTGTTAGGAATGATGAATCTACTCTTACATGAGATTGAAGATCCAAACATTACAAGAATTAATACACTTTCAAAACCAGTTTCACAAATAAAGTCAGATGAACAATTTGACATAATAATTACAAATCCTCCTTTTGGAGGAGAGGAGGAATCACATATCTCAAAGAATCTTCCAGATGGAATGCAAACAAATGACACAGCACTTGCATTTTTAATTTACATCATGCATACTTTAAAGAAAAATGGGAGATGTGGCATAATTTTGCCAAATGGACCAATGTTCGCAAGTGGAATTGCAGCCAAAATAAAAGAAAAACTCCTCAAAGAATTTAATCTTCACACTATTATCAGACTTCCAAACTCCATATTTTCTCCATATACTGGAATTGCTACAAACATTTTGTTCTTTGACAAGACTGGACCCACAAAAGAGATTTGGTATTATCAGATGAAATTAAAAAAAGGAATCAAGGCATATTCTAAAACAAAACCAATTTCATACGAAGACTTTACTCCTATGCTAAAATGGATTAAAAATAAAAAGAAAAATGAAAATGCTTGGAAAGTAGAGGTCAATGAAATAAAAGACTACAATCTAGATATTAAAAATCCAAATGATGTAGAAGAGAAAAATGATCTTGCACCTCATGAGTTAATTGAGAATATTCTAAAAGATGAAGAAAAAACACTTGAATTACTACGTGAGGTAAAAGAACTCATTAGAAAAGAGATTCCAAAATGAGTGAAATGCAGATTCAAGTTCCTAAGGGCTGGGCGATAGCAAATCTAGATGAATTTATACAGAAAATTGAAAAAAGAAACCCCAAAGAAAAACCAAATGAGGCATTCAAATACATAGAAATTTCATCTATTGATAATTTATCCAAAAAAATTATTCGATATAAGACCCTATTAGGAAAGAATGCTCCCAGCAGAGCTAGAAATGTAATAAAAAAAAATGACGTGATATACTCAACTACTAGACCATATTACAGAGATGTTGCTATAATCGATGATAAATTAGATGATCAGATTTGTTCAACAGGATTTTGTGTCCTTAGGGCAATTGATCCTGATGTCCTTCATCCAAATTATCTGTATTACTTTTTGCAATCTGATATTGCAAATAATCAAATATTGCAGGATATGAAAGGTAGTAGCTACCCAGCAGTACGAAATGATGATGTAACAAATATATCAATACCGTTACCAAAAAACATAGAAGTTCAAAAAAAAATTGTTCAAAAACTTGATTATATTTTAAGACAGATTGAAGAAAAGAGAAAATTAATTTTAGAATTACAAAAAACAAGTGAAGTACATAAAGATAATTTTTCTACTTCTATTTTTCCAGCACTAGTTTGGAATTTAATAATAAAATATTCTTCTGGTAAATTTGAAATTCTCTCTGATTATATTAAGAAAACAAATAAGAAAAATCCAATTTCTGAACCCATGAAATATTTCAAATATGTTGAAATAAATTCAGAGGATAAGTCAATTCAAACATGGAAAACGTTACTAGGTAGAGAAGCTCCCAGCAGAGCTAGAAATGCAATAGAAGAAAATGACGTAATTTTTGCAACAACTAGACCTTATTACAGAGATGTTGCATTAATTCCTAGTGAGTTAAATAATGAAATATGTAGTACAGGTTTTTGTGTATTAAGAACAAATGACAAAAATCAACTTGAACCTAGATTTTTGTATTATTTTCTTCAAACAGATTTTGCAATAAATCAAATATTGATACATATGAGAGGAGGAAGCTATCCTGCTGTTTCTGATACTAATGTGAAAGAAATAAAATTTCCCTTGGTTGATATTTCAGATCAGAGAATGATTATTAAAAAAATCGATGACTTGCAAAAAAAATTTAACGATATTAAATCAAAAATTTATCTCACTCAAAACATAAAAAAAAATCTTATTGATAATTTAAACAATATGCAGTATACAGTTCTGAGTCAAGCATTTTTAGGAAAATTAGTAAATTAATCAGTATTTGATTTTGGGATTGTCCATGAACTTTTTGTAGAAACATAATGATTAAAGAATTTAGAACATTTGCATTGATACCTATTTACATTGACTTTTCCATACGACCATGATTTCTCAGGTTTTCCAATCTGGGCTTTACCACAGTGAGGGCATTTTACACCATTCAATGAAATGGTAATAAAATAATCTGATTTAAGATATTTCTTTGAATCCTCCTCAAATAGTATTTTCCGAGAAATGCCTCAAACATAGAGTGTATTTTTATGAAAATGGTAGAGGTCGTAGTCTGTTGAGACTCACAACTACAATGTGATTGTTTTTGACTCGTAAGATTTAGGCATTAATCTTAATTCGCGGTACCGTCACATCCTCCTCTGGGAGATTGAATCCCCTAGTCCTAGCATTTATTCTAGGATATTGATCGTAAATTTTTCCTCTAATAACACGTCCACCTGCCTTTGGCCTGATACCACCCCATTGTTTAAAGAATATTTTCACATTTTGCTTCTTGCATTGTTTTATTATTTCAAGTATCCATTCCTCTTTTACAGGCCTAAAGTTGTAACCACTTTCACCGCCTATGATTGCCCAGTCAATTCCCTTGAGATTGACTTTTCCAACTGGACCAACAAGAGGCTCGAAACTTATGAAGCGCACATCACACTTGACTTTTCTTAGTTCATCTATTCGCCAAGTATTATCTTGATTTTCTACACTAA
>Ga0307373_10002251_pt1 | contig 34955 bp, 33 predicted proteins | sample OX2MG_FD_202534 | JGI IMG/M metagenome (GOLD analysis project Ga0307373, IMG submission 202534) | Soil microbial communities from Risofladan, Vaasa, Finland - OX-2 | ecosystem: Environmental > Terrestrial > Soil > Coastal area > Acid sulfate soil | place: Finland: Risofladan, Vaasa | collected...
CCGGAAGGACACGTGAGCAGCCACCGACGGGTGTCTCCCGTACGGCCGGCTACTGGTTTGTGGCGCTGTACGTCGGACTGCTGCTGCTGCTCGGCATCGCGCCTGCCGCCTACGCGATCTATCTGGCATTTGCCGCCCACACCGGTGGCGGCTTCGCATCGGCCTTCCACGCCGCCTTCACCGACTATCGCTTCTGGCCCGCGTTCGGCCACGTCCTCGAGTTCATGGCGCTCTGGCTGGTGAGCCAGAGCGTGCTCGTCGTCGGCCTCGTGCTGATGCTTCACAGCATGGCGCAGCGCGTGGGAGCGGTGTTTCGATTCCTCTTCTACATCCCCGGAGCGCTGGCGGGCGCCGCCAGCGTGATCGTCTGGCTATTCATGCTCGACCCGCAGGCCAGCCCCTTCGCGTTGATTCTGCATTGGTTCGGGTACGCCCAGTTCAATAACACGATCGCGCCCGGCAACCTGCCGGCGATCTTCGCAATCATGGCCTTCTGGACAGGGGCCGGCGGATGGATCGTCGTGATGTACGGAGCGCTCAATAATGTCCCGCACGAGCTGATCGAGGCTGCCCAGATCGACGGCGCGAATCCGTTTCAGACGGCGTTCCGGATCAAGCTGCCGCTGATCCGGAAGTGGGTGGTCTACATGCTCGTGCTGTCCTTTGCCGGCGGCACGCAACTGTTCGTCGAGCCCACGGTGCTGGCACCCGCAGCGCAGGGCATCGGAATCACGAAGTACTGGTCGCCCAACCAGCTGGCCTGGTTTGTGGCCTCGGAGTACAACCAGTACAACGAGGCCGCGGTGATCTCGGTTGTCCTACTGGCGCTCGGCCTAGTGATCGCGGGTTTCCTGGTCTGGCGCGGAAGGCTGTTCGGGGCCGACTGATGGCGATCCCAAGGCGCTACGCCGTCCGCTTCGTCGGGCTCGTGGTCCTGCTGTTCTTCACGGCCTTCTTCGGCGTGCCGATCGCCTGGCTGTTCCTGGCGTCGACCAAGACCGACGGCCAGCTCCTGCACTCGACGCCACTTGCGTTCGGCAGCCTGAGCACGTTCGCGCACACTTTCCACCGAATCATCACCTACAGCGGCGACAGCCTGCTGATCTGGCTGAAGAACTCGGCGATCTACTCGTTCGGAGGAACAGCGCTGGCAATCTTGGCTGCGATTCCAGCAGGTTATGGGCTCGCGCTGACGCACTTCATCGGTCGCCGCACGCTGCTCTCGATCACGCTCATCGTGATGATCATGCCGGCTACCGCGCTCGTGCTGCCGCTGTTCCTGGAGATGAACAAGCTCGGCCTCTACGGCACCGTCTGGTCGCTGATCCTGCCGTTCGGCTTCTTCCCGTTCGGTGTGTACCTCGCCTACATCTATTTCTCCTCCACAATCCCGAAGGACCTTCTCGCAGCGGCCCGGATCGACGGGGCGAGCGAATGGGGCGTGTTCCGTTACATCGCCCTGCCGCTTGCGCGCCCGGTCGTCGGGCTCGTCGGGTTCTTCGCGTTTGTCGCCTCCTGGAACAACTTCTTCCTGCCGTTCGTGATGACCTACGACAACTCCCAGTACCCAGTGCAGATCGGGCTGCAGCAGCTGATCGGCTCGACGGCTACGTTCAACCCGGCCGATTACACGGCGGGGGCGTCGGTGGAGGTTCTAAGGCGGCCGGACCTCGCGATGGGGGTGCTCATCGCGGTCGCTCCGGTGCTGATCGTGTTCCTGTTCGCGCAGCGCACGCTCGTGTCCGGAATGCTGGCCGGCGCCACGAAGGAGTGAGGCATGGCCTCATTGACACGTAATCGCGAGAGCAAGGACAGGTTGTAGCCGATGGCCACCGTTACTTTCGACCAGATCACCAGGGTCTATCCGAAGAGCTCGACGCCGGCGGTCGACCGGCTCAGCCTAGAGATCAATGACGGAGAGTTCCTGGTGCTGGTTGGCCCGTCTGGATGCGGCAAGACCACGAGCCTGCGCATGCTCGCTGGACTCGAGCATGTCGACGAGGGAACGATCTGGATCGACGACCGCGACGTGGTAAAGCTCGCGCCGCGTGACCGGGACATCGCGATGGTGTTCCAGAACTATGCGCTGTACCCGCACATGAACGTCGCCCAGAACATGGGTTTCGCGCTGCGACTAGCGAAGGTCGCCAAGCGGGAGATCGAGCAACGGGTGCTCGATGCTGCCAAGATCCTCGACCTTCAGGATTACCTCGACCGGAAGCCGCGGCAGTTGTCGGGTGGCCAGCGCCAGCGGGTTGCGATGGGTCGCGCGATCGTGCGCGAGCCGCGCGTCTTTCTGATGGACGAGCCGCTCTCGAACCTTGACGCGAAGTTGCGGGTTGCAACCAGGGCCGAGATCGCTGCGCTGCAGCAGAGGCTCGGGGTCACAACCGTTTACGTCACTCACGACCAGGTCGAAGCGATGACCATGGGAGACAGGGTTGCGGTGATGAAGGACGGCGTACTGCAGCAATGCGACACCCCGCGGGTGCTGTACGACGACCCCGTGAACGCATTTGTAGCTGGCTTCATCGGATCGCCGCCGATGAACCTTGTTCAAGGTGTCGTGACGGAGGACGGGGTCCGGGTAGGGACCGCGTCGCTTGCGGCTACGCATGGGTTGCGGGCGCAGCCCGGTCATCAGCTGACGGTTGGGCTTCGCCCCGAGTCGCTCGAACTCGGCGGTGCCGACGGCGGGATCCCGGCGATTGTCAGCCTCGTCGAGGAACTTGGCGCCGAGGCATTCGTCCATGCGAAGATCGACGGCGACGAAGCAGCGACCGGGCTTACGTCCGCGGCGGTTATTGCTCGAGTCGAACCGCGACTCGCCCCGGCAAAGGGAGAGCGGATCCGCCTGCGTCCGAAGCCGGGGGCAATGCTCTTCTTCGACGCTGCCACCGGCGAGCGGATCAGAACTGCGGCTCGCGTCCCGGACCGCCGCTGATATGGAGGTCGCCGCTCTCAGGGGACGTCTCCTGCCGGAGGCTCCCGACGGCTATCAGCGTGCGCACGATCAGATCCCGCAGGACCTCCTCGACGCCCAGCGCTCAGCCGGGGTACGCCGATGGCTGATCTTCAGGGACGGGCTCGACCTCTTCCATGTGGCTGAGTGCGATGACTTTGACGAGTCGATGCGGTTGCTCGCGGGGGACCCGATTAATCAGGCCTGGCAGCGTCAGATGGCACCGTACAAACAGCAGTTGGGCGATCCTGGTAACACCGAGCGCCGTCTTCAGCTCATCTACGAACGCGACCTGTGGCTTCCTGAGCTTAACGATGGTCAGCTCAGCTGAGAAGCGCAGCGAGATCCGCAATACGGGCCCCACGGTCACGGCGCTTGGGTTTGGCGGCGCGTCAATCGGAAATCTGTACCGGGCGATCGACGAAGAGACGGCGATGGACGCGGTCTCCGCAGCCTGGGAAGGTGGCATCCGCTATTTCGACACCGCGCCTCATTACGGGCTTGGCCTGTCGGAGCTCCGGCTCGGCGCAGCGCTCCGGGGCAGGCCGCGTGCTGAGTACACGGTTTCTACAAAGGTGGGACGCCTGCTGGTTCCAAACCCAGCGCCGAACGGGTCAGACCTCGAGGCAGAAGGTTTCGCGGTTCCGGACGACTACCTGCGAGTGCGCGATTACAGCCGTGATGGCATTCTCAGGAGCATCGAGTCCAGCCTCGACCGGCTTGGGCTTGACACGCTCGACATCGTCTACGTACACGACCCCGAAGACCACATGGACGTCGCTATTGCTGACGCGATTCCTGCTCTGATCGATCTGCGAGAGCAAGGTGTGGTAGGCGCGGTGGGCGCGGGTATGAACATCGTGGAACCTCTGCGGCGGTTCGTTGATGAGACCGACGTGGATGTGGTGATGGTTGCCGGCCGCTGGACGCTTGTGGACCACTCGGCCGGATCTCTCCTCAGTGATTGCGCCGCGGCCGGCGTTGCGGTCGTGGCCGCAGCTCCGTTCAACTCGGGTCTTCTGTCGCGTCCGGAGCCGACCGACGACGCGATGTTCGACTACGGTCAAGCTCCAAGAGATGTGCTGAAGACAGCCCGCGCGTGCGCTCGCGCGTGCGAGGAGCGAGGTACCCAACTCCCGATTGCCGCCATCCAGTTCCCACTCCGTGATGCGGCGGTCGCTAGCGTGGTGGCCGGCATGCGAACCCGTGACCAAGTCGCGCTCAACATCTCATGGATCAACGCTCCGATCGACGAGCGCCTCTGGACCGAGTTGCCACCTGCTGCACGCCTTAGCCAGTGGTCGCCAAGGTAACCGATGAGGCTGGAACAAAGCCACGAGGAAATTGACGAAGCCAGAGGGGTTAGACCCGCTGAGCTCACAGGATCGAACTCACGCACATTTCTGGTCACCGGAGCGCTTGGAGCGATCGGGACCTGGACCATTCGCAGACTGCTCGACCGCGGGCATCGAGCGGTCGCGCTCGACCTCGGAGGGGACGCCCATCGGCTTGCGATCGCCTTGACCCCGACAGAGATCGCCTCGGTTGTGCGCATCAACGGAGACATCACGGATCTGGCGACAGTCGAGGCGGCCATGTCCACGCACGACATCGACGGAGTCATTCATCTCGCGGCATTCCAGGTTCCGATGGTCAGGGAGAACCCAGCGCTCGGCGCGCACGTCAATGTCGTCGGGACGGTCAACGTGCTCGAGGCGGTGCGCCGGCACGGCGACATCGGCCCAGTGGTCTATGCGTCGTCAATCGCCGCATACGGACCCGCCGGAACGCTCGGTGGCGATGATCCCCCGCAGACGCTTTACGGGGTGTTCAAGCGGGCAAACGAGACGACCGCCGTCCGCTATTACGAGGACTTCGGCGTGGCATCGATTGGGCTTCGACCACACACGGTGTACGGCCCTGCCCGAGACCAAGGGATCACTTCCGCGCCAACCCTTGCGATGGTCGCGGCCGCGGCCGGAGTGCCATATCGGATTCCGTTCAACGCGCGGCTCCAGCTCCAGTACGCGCCGGACGTCGGTGAAGCGTTCGCGCGGGCCGCTTTGCTTGAGTACGAGGGGGCCGCAGTACACAACCTCGACGGGGAAGTGGTGGGGATGGAGACGTTCCGCGAAATGATTGCGGCAGTCATTCCCCAGGCCGGGGCGCTGATCACGATCGACAACGTCGATCTGCCGTTGGTGGAAGGCGTCGATGGCACCAGCTTCATTGAGATCCTCGGCGCTTCGGTGATGCGGCCCGTCGCAGACGGTGTGCGCGACGCGCTGGGACGATTCGAGCAGTTGCTCGCTCAGGGACTCGTCAAAGCTCCAGCCAGCATCTGAGCATCCCCCCGGCCGCAGACAGTCGTCGGCCCGCGATGAAGGTGTCGTAACGGCCGCGTCACTCAGGAACGATTCGCGTTCCAGAATCGGCGTCAAACAGCAGGACTGACTCCTTCTTGATGTGCAGCTCAATCCGGCTACCACTCGGCGGCGCAGTCTTGGGGTTGACCCGCACGACCACGTCTGGCGTCTCCACGCCCGTTGGATCGGCGGCTGTGTGCTCGAGTCGCGCATAGATGAACGCCTCGGCACCGAGTTCCTCAACAATGTTGACGATGGCCGGGACACCGGCACCGTGACCCGCCAGTGTGACTGATTCAGGTCGCACGCCGACAGTGACCCTTCCGGTACCTGCGGCCTCTCTGAGCTCGCGTGGAAGCTGAACAACCGTCGAGCCGACCGTCACCCCGTCGGACCCGATGATGCCGTCGACGAGGTTCATAGAGGGGGATCCGACGAAGCCGGCGACGAACGCGTTGGCTGGCGCGTCATAAAGGACGCTGGGGACGTCGACCTGCTGTAACACGCCATCCTTGAGCACCGCGACACGGTCACCCATCGTCATTGCTTCCACTTGATCGTGGGTCACATACACCGTCGTGACGCTCAAGCGGCGCTGCAAAGCCGCAATCTCCGAGCGCGTGGCTACTCGGAGCTTGGCATCCAGATTCGAGAGCGGCTCGTCCATCAGGAAAACGCGCGGCTGACGGACGATCGCTCGACCCATGGCCACGCGCTGACACTGACCGCCCGACAGCTGAGCCGGCTTGCGTTCCAAGCAATCCTCCAGACGAAGAGTCCGGGCCGCCTCAACGACTCGCTTCTTGATCTCGGCCTTGTTCAGCTTCGCTATCTCCAGCGCGAAACTGAGGTTCTGCGCAACCGTCATATGCGGGTACAACGCGAAGTCCTGAAACACCATGGCGATATCACGATGCTGGGGGCTGACGCCAACGACGCTTCGATCATCGATAAGAATGTCGCCCTCATCAACGGACTCGAGGCCCGCGAGCATCCGCAGGCTGGTTGTCTTGCCGCAGCCGGACGGACCGACCAGGACAACAAGTTCGCCGTCGCCAATCTCCATGTCCAGCCTATTGACGGCCTTGGCTGCCTGCGAATAGATCCGAGACGCACCCCTAAAAGTCACAGTGGCCATTTGGTTCTCGTTCTCTCCGCCGTTGCCACTCCGGGGTCCCGCTGCGACGCGCTCGCTCGAACTTGGACCAGCCCGTGGCACGGGCCCCAGCAGTCGATTGCGAGCGGGGCACCGTGGGAGACAGCCGCACTGATATTACGTATGATGATACCACGTATGGTCTTGAGACCGCGCACTGCATGAGACCTGACGCAGTTCGATGAGACCGCGAAAGTCGGGATATCTCTTCATCGCTCCGTATGCGCTGCTGCTGGCGGTGGCCGGGATCTACCCCGTTGGATACGCGCTGGACCTCGCGCTGACTTCGCTGAGGGCGCAGTTCTCCGGGACACGGAACTTCGTCAGGTCGTTCCAGGACCCCGAGTTTCTCCCGGCGTTTCTGCACGTGGGCCTATTTCTCGCGATCTGGCTGACCGCCCTGGTGGTGTTGGTTGTCGGCCTGTCGCTGATCTTGCACTCGTTGGACCGACGGATCAGCGCTGCGTTCCGGTTCGTCTTTTATCTGCCGGCGGCGCTTGCCGGTGCGGCGAGCGTGATGCTGTGGTTGTTCATGCTGGAGCCGGGGGTGAGTCCGTGGACGTTCGTTCTGCACTGGCTTGGCTACAACACGCTGGGGGATTCGCTGGCGTCGGGCAACCTCCCGGTGGTCTTTGCGGTGATCGCATTCTGGAGCGGCGCCGGCAGCTGGATAGTTGTCATGTATGGCGCTCTGGCAACGATCCCGCCCGGAGTGCTCGAGGCCGCGAGGCTTGACGGCGCCGGTCCCTGGCGCACCGCGCTTCGTATCAAGCTGCCGTTGATCAAACGATGGGTCGCCTACATGCTGATCGGCGCGTTCGCCGCCGGGACACAGCTGTTCGCCGAACCACAGCTCGTGAGCGAAGCCACAGGCGGGATACTGAACCAGACCTGGTCGCCAAACCAGCTCGCTTATTTCCTCTCGTTCCAGCTGGACAACTTCAATTACGCGGCCGCGATCGCGGTGGACCTGCTTGCGATCGCGCTGATCTCGGCGACGGTCATCCTCTTGCGCACGGGGCTGTTCAGGGTGAGCGACTGATGCGAGCGCTTGCTGGCCGGATCCTCACACGCCACTCGGCTAGTCAGATCGCGGCGCTTTCGGCACTCTCGCTGATGGCCGTTTTCTTTGCGGTCCCGATCATCTGGGCGGTAGGCGAGATGATCGGTGGTACTGCGCTGCATTGGCTGTTGAACTCGGCGTTTTATTCGACCGCCGGAGCTGCGATCGCCGTCGCCCTGTGCATCCCCGCGGGCTACGGTCTCGCGACCCATGACTTTCCGGGCCGCCGCCCGCTCTTGATCGTGACGATCCTGCTCATGCTGATCCCGCCTAACGCGCTCGTGCTGCCTCTCTTCCTCGAAGCCCACGCCGCGCACCTCCTGGCCAGCCCACTGGCAGTGATCCTGCCATACGGTCTCTACCCGTTCGGGGTATACCTCGCTTACCTGTATTTCAACACTGCCCGATTCGAGGCGCTCCTTCAAACAGCACGCACGGACGGCTGCAGTGAATGGCATGTCTTCAAGCGGATCGCCCTGCCTCTTTCGCTACCAGTCTCAGCGTTGATCGCGTTCCTCAACTTCCTCGCCAGTTGGACGAACTTCTTCCTCCCGTGGGTCATGTACTGGTCATTCGGCACGACGAGCCGCTACCCGCTTGCGCTCGGCATCGCCCTGGAACTGGATACCTCGAAGGGGTCCAGCTTCTACGGAGTGCTGACCCAGCTGCACCTTGGCGTATCCCCGAGCTACATCGCGCTGCTGCTGCTTGTCACGTGCGCACCCGTGCTCATCGTCTTCGTGCTCGCCCAACGATGGATAGGCTCCAGCCAGCTCCAGGGCGTATTCCGATAATGGACTCACCAACCGGTGCGTCCGGTCATGCTGACTACTGAATCACCAGGACGACGAGCTTGCGCGGCCCATGCACACCCTCGACTCGTTGCAGCTCGATATCCGACGTGGCCGACGGCCCTGAGATCAGGGTCAGGGGGCGCCGGCTCTCGCGGACAACTAGCCCGAGTTGCGCGATCGCCTCTGGGACAGTGGCCACAACCTGTCGCGCGGGCACGACACAGATGTGCACATCGGGAACCAGGGTAAGCAGCCGGCGACCCTCGTAAGGGCCAGCCGACAGCGCGATCGTGCCGGTCTCGGCGATCGCAACGGTGCAGCCGGTGATCACGCCGTCGAGCTGGTCGAGCTCGCGTGGCGTCAACGACTGGTCTGGGGTCAGTTCGACATCTGGCGGCCTCCACTCGTTCGGGAGCTGTGCCGGTATCACCATGCGGCGAGCGCCATGCCGGGAAGCCGCCGCGCCGATCGCGACGGGCAGATCAGGCAAATCGACGTACTCGACCTCTGCTTTGTAGTCCTCCACACGCTCGCAGAACAACGCAACCAACTGATCCCGAGAGCGTTCGTCGGCCTGCCGATAATCGCGCGGCGTGGGCGTCAAGGTGGTAGTGGCGCCGGTCGTCGCCCGGATACGTTCGAGGATCTCCGTTCGTGCGCTGCTCACTCGCGTCCCTTCTTAGACGAGCGCTCGTCGACGAAGCTGACAGGCGCCACTGGTCGCAGGTCGCGCGTGCGCGTCCATGCTGTAAATGGGGGCGGCAGCCGGTGGATCATCCCCGAGTGGACGAACGGCCGCTGCATCACCCGTGCGAGTCGCTGCGCAAACCGCAAGCGGCTCGCGCGCCCAAAGACCCAGCCCATCGACCGCATCGCGAACCGCTCACCCGGCTTGCCGGTCGCATCCACCGCCTGCTCGCGGAGGTGCAGCAGCACCCTTGGGATGTCGATCTTCACGGGGCAGACCTCGTAGCAGGCGCCGCACAGGCTGGAGGCGAACGGCAGGCTCGGCGCATTCTCGATACCGATCAGCTGTGGGGTCAGGATCGCGCCGATTGGGCCTGGGTACACGGACCCGTAGGCATGGCCACCGGTGCGCACGTAAACGGGACAGACGTTCAAGCAGGCGCTGCAGCGAATGCAATGCAATGCCTGGCGTCCGATCTCGTCGCGCAGAACGCGCGTGCGACCGTTGTCCAGCAGCACGACGTGCAGTTCCTGTGGGCCGTCGCTATCGGTCACCCCCGTCCATAACGAGGTGTAGGGGTTCATGCGCTCGCCGGTCGAGGAGCGCGGCAGCAGCTGCAGAAAGACCTCGAGGTCAGTGAAGGTTGGCACGAGCTTCTCGATGCCGAGGATCGAGACGAGCACCGGCGGCAACGTCGTGCACATGCGACCGTTGCCCTCGGACTCGACCACGCATAGCGTGCCGGTCTCCGCGACGCCGAAGTTTGCGCCGCTGACACCAACCTTGGCGTCCAGGAACCGCTCGCGAAGGTAACGGCGCGACGCTTCGGCGAGGACTGCGGGGTCGTCGGACTCTATGTCCGGAGCGATCGTGCGCTTGAAGAGATCGCGGATCTCTGTCCGGTTGCGATGGATCGCCGGGACCAGGATGTGCGATGACCAGTCGCCGTCAAGCTGCAGGATCAGCTCCGCGAAGTCGGTCTCAAGTGCATGGATCCCGCGCTGCGCCAGCGCGTTGTTGAGTTCGATCTCGTCGGTCGTCAGCGATTTGACCTTGACCACCTCACTGACGCCGCGGGCACGTGCGACCTCGGCGACGACCGCGCATGCCTCGGCACCATCGCGCGCCCAATGCACGGTTGCGCCCGCGGCGGTCAGTGCCTGTTCGAACTGCAGCAGATAGGTGTCCAGGTTGGCCATGACGTCAGCCTTAATCGCGCTGCCGGCATCGCGCAGCTCCTGCCAATCGGAGAGTTCCGCGACGATCCGCTCGCGCTTTGCGCGGATCGCGCCAGTTGCGTTACCGAGGTTCGCCCGCAGCTGACTGTTGCGCAGTTCCTGGCTGGCGGCGACCGGAAAGCTCTCCGCCGGGGGTCTCATCGGCTGGCCAGGATCTCAGCGAGGTGCACCGCCCGCACCCGGTCGCCGCGGCGTGACAACCCACCGCCGATCTGCAACAGGCACGAACCATCAACGGCGGTGCACACGTCGGCGTCTGTGGACTCGATCGCGCTGCACTTGTCTGCCAAGATCGCGCTCGACGTCTCAGAGTTCTTGATCGCGAACGTGCCGCCGAAGCCACAGCACTCACTCGCGTCCGGCAGCTCCACAAGCTCGAGTTCTCCGACGTTGCGCAACAGGCGCACCGGTGCATCGCCGATTCGCGTTACCCGCAGCGAGTGACAGGTCGGGTGGTAAGTCACGCGATGGGGATAGCTCGCGCCGACGTCCTCGATCCCGAGCCGATGCACAAGGAACTCGGAGAGCTCCATCGTGCGCTCAAGCAGCGGATGCTCGATGCCGAGCAGCTTCGGATACAGATCCCTGACCGCGCCGACACACGACGACGACGGCGAGACCACGGCGTCTAAGTCTCCGAAGATCGCCAGGAAGCGGTCGGCGAGCGGGAGCGCGTCACGTCTGTAGCCGGAGTTCATGTGCATCTGGCCGCAGCAGGTCTGCTCCGCCGGGACGACCACCTCGTGCCCAAGCCGCTCGAGGATCGTCGCGGTCGCGCGCACTGCCTCAGGAAACATCGTGTCGGCGACGCAGGTGGCGAACAGCCCTATCTTCATAGCCCGGAGTCTGCCTCATTTGTCTCACGACTACGCATGGCGGCCGCCAGTCGGCTCCGGCACTCGTCATCTCTTTGAGGAGCGTGTCCCGAACCGTGTCCCGAACTCGGCAATTCTGACCTCCGCTAACTGCATTGGGCTGTCGTGAACTGCCCGTAGATACGGCAATTGTCCTGCAAATGAGCGACTCGTAATGAAGGGGTCGGGAGTTCGAGTCTCTCCGTCGGCTCTTAGGGAGAGCCGTGAATCAGGGCTTTCGTCGTCTCTAGTTACGATCCGGATGACCGCAGCACGATGACACTGAGTGGAGTGTATGCCTGCTCATGGCAGGTCTTGCAAAAGCGGCTTTCGTGTGTCATGTGTGGGTCGGCGAGCCCGAACTGCTTGGCCGCTTCAACCTGATCGAGCGCAGCGAGATCCTTAGCGGGAGCGAAGCGGTCTCGATCGCGCGACTAGGAGTACGGCCGGCCGATGCAGGCCGTCATTCGATGCTGAGATGCACGTTCGACGGTCCGTGCATACGCATTGGTTTAGCCCCTAACGACAAGCCGCTTACGCGAGCTCCGCGCTAAGCGGGTGCACGATGACGCCGGGATGGATCAGTTCCACAACCGGAATCGCGGAGCCGGAGCCGCTCTGATCCGTGCCGACAATGGCGCGTCCGTTTCGAAAAATGGTATGACGCGGCTTTTGGCGAGACGTATCTCATGAACTAGGTCCGCATCGTGATGCGGAGGGTTGACCTGGATGCGGTCAACCCACGGGTGGAAGCCTGAGATCAACCCGTTGTTCAACCCTCGGGCCGACGACACGGGGCCGCCATGAGCAGATCATGGCGGCTATGACAATTACCGATTACCTCATCAACGCAGCGTTCGTCCTGATCGTCCTCCGTCAGGCGCGCGAGCGAGAGCTCGACCTCCGCAGCGTCCTCATCCCGCTGGCCGTCGTCGCCTATGTCGCTCAGATGTACGTCCACTCGATCCCGACCTCCGGCAACGATCTCGTGCTGATCGCCGCGCTCGGATCCGTCGGCCTCATGCTCGGTATCGCGAGCGGGCTCGCCACCCATGTCCACGCGGGTGAGAACGGTCTCGCCGTCGCACGCGTCGGCTGGCTTGCCGGCGTCCTGCTGATCGCTGGGATCAGCTCCCGGATGGTGTTCGTCTTCGCGATCCATAACGGCGCGCGTCACGCAGTCGCGAGTTTCAGCATGGCTCACCAGATCGGCGCCGCGGCGTGGCCCGTTGCGCTGGTGTTGATGGCGCTGCTCGAGGTCGGGACCCGGGTCGCGATCGTCCAGTTTCGGGGCCGTCGGGCAATGCAGTCAAGCGACGCGATGATCGCCGCCGTGGCATGAGCATCGACGCTCCAGGATCACGCCCTTCCGGCCCGCAGCAGCGGGCCGGTCGGCGTTCTATCGTCCGTCCTGCCGTGACTGGTTCGCAGCAATCATCAGCGCCGGACAGCGAGCGGGTAGCGGAGGCACGCGCGCGTGCTCAGGAGCGCCTGCATCGTCAGCGGGGGACGCTGCGGCCGCTCGGCTGGGCGATACTGCTCGTGGTGGTGCTCGGCAGTGCCAACAGCCATCCTGCCCCTGGGCTGCACGGCAAGGCGCTGGGCGTGACGCTGGCGCTTTGCGCGTTCGCTGTGACGCTCCTGATCGCGGTCCGCGATGGCTTTCCCGAACGCAGTATCGGGCTGCAGGTGGCCGTGATCGCGGTGATGGGCGCCGCCGGCGTCGCGATCGCAGGGCTCCAGTTCAAGGGAGCGGACGAGATTGCGGCGGGCGTCGCCGTGTTCATGGCGATCACGCGGCTGCCGTTCAACGTCGGTGTCGCGATCGGTGGCGCGGTGACGATGGCGCTCGGTATCACCACGGCGGCCGCGGGAGGCTCCTCGTCGGCTGTCGCGGCTGGGACGCTCGTGACGATCCTGCTTGGTGTCGTCGCGCAGTTCCTTAAGCAGTCGCGGGAGAGCCAAGACCAGACCGAGATTCTGCTGGCGCAGCTTGAGGATGCACACGATGAGCAGGCTGGCGCGGCGGCGGTCGCCGAGCGCGGCCGAATCGCCGGCGAGCTCCACGACGTGCTCGCGCACGCGCTCTCTGGCGCCGCGATCCAGCTCCAGGGGGCCCGGAAGCTCGCCGAACGCGAGCACGCTCAGGCACCTCTCAGCGAGGCGATCGACCGCGCCAGCGAGCTCGTCAAGGACGGACTTGCGAACGCCCGCCAAGCCGTCGGCACCCTACGTGGCGACGCGCTGCCAACGCTTGCCCAGCTCCCCGCCTTGATCGACAGCTATAAGGCCGACATGAACCTCGACGTGACGCTTCGGATCGAAGGTGACGCGCGGACACTGCAGGCTGATCCGGGCCTCGCGCTCTACCGCGCCGCACAGGAAGCGCTCACGAACGTCGCACGCTACGCGCCAAGCGCGTGCACCACCGTCACCGTGCGCTACGAACCCGCCCGGACGACGCTTTCGGTGGACAATGGAGCCTCGGCCAGCCCACCGCGAGAAGGGATGGGCGGCGGCCGCGGACTACGAGGGCTGCGCGAGCGGATCGAGCAGGCCGGCGGCACGATGTCGGCTGGCGCGACACCCGATGGCTGGCGCGTCGAGATCGAGGTGCCCGCGTGACGATCCGCGTCTTGATCGCAGACGACCAACCGGTCGTCCGCGACGGACTGGCGATGCTGCTCGGCCTGATCGACGACATCGAGATCGTCGCGACCGCGGCCGACGGAATCGAGGCGGTCGAGCGCGCCCGCTCCGAGTGCCCCGACATCGTGCTGATGGACCTGCGAATGCCTCGCCTCGAGGGAGCCGAGGCGACCCGCCAGATCCTCGCCGCCCTCCCGGACACGCGTGTGCTGGTCCTCACGACCTACGCCGACGACGCGTTTCTCTTCCCAGCCTTACAAGCCGGCGCCCGCGGTTACCTGACAAAGGACGCGACCGCCGAGGAAATCGAACATGCGGTCAGAGCACTCATCGCCGGCCAGACCCACCTCGACCCCGCCATTCAGCAGCGACTCGTGACCGCCGTCCTCGGCCAACCCCCGCCGGCGCCAACCACCGAACCGTCGCCAGCGTCGCCGCCGGATCTCGGAGACGAGCTCACGCCACGCGAGATCGAAGTGCTCAAGCTGATCGCCGCCGGGCTGTCAAACAGCGAAATCGCAGACAAACTGGTTCTGAGCAACGCGACCGTCAAGACCCACGTCAACCGGATCTTCTACAAGACCGGCGCCCGCGACCGCGCCCAAGCCGTTCGTTACGCATACCAACATGGACTGGCACAGGACCACTGATCCCCTCGCTCATCTCGCAGTGCGCCGATGCTCGGCGCGAAACTGAACGCCAGCGCCCTCGTGTCCGCGCATTCCGTTTCCGCAAGCCGCGCTTTGCGCGTTCTTCGATCTGGCTTCCCGGATGCCCCTCGGATCACGAAGGCAGGGCTGGGCCGGGACCGGGGCCGATGCCTACTTGCAGCTTGTGGATGGCAGCTGGTAATGCGCGCGGCGTTTGTGATCGAGTATGTGCCCTGTGCGTAGCGTTCGTGTGATGCGACGGTCGGCGGCGTGGATCACTCTTTGGGCGTGGTTGGCGATCGTCTGCTCCGGGTGCGCTGCGGTGACTTCGGTGAGCGCAGCGTCTCCGAGTACTGCGGGGACAGCCCGGTATGTCGATTCGCAGGGCTGGTCGTTGCGTTACCCCGGGTCGCTTTTGCTGGAGCGTTCACCGAGCGGGCCGGGCATGGCAACTTTCACGGAGGTCACGGTCGCGAACTTTGTTCAACGGCGGGCGGTGCTGACCGGCAGAACGCGGGACGGCGGCTTCATCCGCATCCGGCCGCCGCTTGACAGGTCTGGGCGGTTCCCTGCGAACGGGGTCGCCTTCAGGATGCTCATGGTCGCGGGAGGGCCTGGACCGGTGGATACCGTCGCGGACTCGCGGTTCCCGATCTCGGTTGCGACGTTCCGCCAGCCACAGCAGCGGAGCTTCCCGGCCTCGGACTACACCCGTCTCGGGGTGCCCTCGGAACGGTCACGACCGATCCAAGCCGACGGCCAGCAATACACCGGTGAGCTATTTTTCGGCCGGTCAGCGACGCCACGGGAGCGAGCGGAGATCGAAGCGGTCGTGCGGTCGCTTGTGTTTCCAAAACTGCGTCCAGGTGAGAGGGTCGGTGACGAGCAGGTGCTCGGCCTCGCGCGTGACTATCCCGTCGGCTCGTTCACGCTTATCCACGCAGTCGGGGAGGTGTGTAACGGCCCGCTCAGCACCTGCGATAGCGGCCACGCTCCGTTCTACCTCGTGCACGCACCAGGCCGGCTGGATCAGCCAGATCTGCTCCAGCCATGTACCCCCGTTATCAGTGCCTGCGCGTCGCCCGGAGCGTTCTACGCGATCGGATGGAAATGGGAAGACCGCGCCGGGGGCTACCGGTCGGCATGCGATCTGCGGCTGGACAAGATCCATGACGAGTTCTATTGCACCAACTCGACCGCGGGTTGGGACCGAGTCGGCCGCGTCATCCACCCCCCGGCCGGCACTCGGTCCGTCGACCCGCTGCAGTTCGCGTTCGCGAAAGTGACCTGGGACGGGCACGTCGTGTTCGTCCCAGGCCTCGACGAGAACCCGCCACAAGACGCGGCTCGGAGCATGCTCTGGCCCGGCATGCAGTGGCACTGAGCGACCGGCTAGCGACAAAAGGCCCGGCTGGCCCGAACCCCCGCCGCTCTCGTCAGCGAGGACTCGGCGAGGACCCGTTACCGCGCTTTGCACAACTGCTGACGGCTGCACCGCGAGGCGCGTCCCGAGGCGAATGCAGGTGCCGGCGCCGTGATCGAGATCGCGGCAAGCAGTCGTGAGAACGGCGCAAACCGTTCGCGGCGGCTTCGTGGCTGAGACGACTGCCTTGCACCAGAGGTGTCTGATTCCGTAGATGTGTTCTCGAACATGCCTCTTGGGGTGCAGTGATGGTTGCTATACACCGCAATGGTGACGGCGAACCGCATCGGGGTCACGATGAGCGACGAGGTCGATCTGGCGCTTGTCCAGGCGTGCGATCTTGAGCGCCGGTATGGCGAGGGCGCCACGGAGGTTCACGCGCTGCGCGGAGTTTCGCTGGACGTCCTGCAGGGCCAGCTCGTCGCGGTAATGGGGCCGTCGGGGTCGGGTAAGTCGACGCTGATGCACATCTTGGCCGGGCTGGACAAGCCGACCAGCGGCTCTGTGACTATCGCAGGCACCGAAATAACCGGCCTGGACGATGCGCGCATGACTCGCCTGCGGCGCGACCACATCGGGTTCGTCTTCCAGTTCTTCAACCTGCTACCGATGCTGACCGCCGAGGAGAATGTGCTGCTGCCACTGACGATCGCCGGAGAGAAGCCGGATCGTGCATGGCTCGATCAGCTCCTCGCCAAGACCGGCCTGAACGAACGGCGTAAGCATCGTCCCTCGGAGCTCTCGGGTGGGCAGCAGCAGCGTGTCGCGATCGCCCGCGCGCTGGTCGGCAAGCCGACGATCTTGTTCGCCGACGAGCCGACCGGCAACCTGGACTCCAAGACTGGTGGGGAGATTCTCGAGCTGCTGCGCGATTCGACGCGCGACTACGGCCAGACGATCGTGATGGTGACCCATGAGGCGCGTGCCGCCTCGATCGCGGACCGCATCCTGTTCCTCGCGGACGGGCTGATCGTGAAGGAGCTCACCAGCGCCGACCCGGCACAGGTGCTCGAGGTGATGAGCACGCTGCAGTCGTGACGCGGGTCGCTCTGCGTGGATTGCTAGGGCGCAAGCTTCGCGCTGCTCTGACTGCGTTCGCGATCGTTCTTGGTGTCGCGATGGTCAGCGGAACGTTCGTCCTCACCGACACGATCAAGTCGGCGTTCTCGACTGTGTTCGGAGCTGTCTACGAGAACACCGACGCGGTGATCACCGGCAAGAGCGCGATCTCGAGCGACAACAACGGGAACGCGCAGGCACCGCCGTCGCTTCCGTCGTCGTTGCTGACCAAGGTGCGGGCGTTGCCCCAGGTGGGGCAGGCCTCGGCGAGCATCTCTGACACCGCCCAGTTGGTCGGTCGCAACGGGAAGGTGATCTCGAGCGGCGGCGCGCCTGGGCTGGCGTTCAGTTACTCGCCCGACGGTCAGCGCTTCAACCCGCTTACGGTCACCAGCGGCAGGTTCCCGAGCGGTCCTGATGAGATCGACATTGACTCGTCGACAGCCAGCAAGCACGACTACAAGGTCGGTCAGGAGATCGGGGTCGTGGCGCGCGGGCCTGTTGAGCGGTTCCGGATCGTGGGCACGGTCAAGATCGGCGGGGTTTCGTCGCTTGGCGGCGCCACGATGTCCATATTCACGTTGCCCAGGGCCCAGCAGCTGTTTCACAAGGCGGGGAGATACGACCAGATCAGCGTCGCCGCCCGGCACGGCTATACGCGCCAGGAGGTCGTGAAGGCGATCAGGCCGTTGCTTGGCCCAAGTGCTCAGGTCAGGACCGGTCAAGCACAGGCCCGTCAGGCGACCAAGGACACGAGCGGCTTCCTGAACATCTTCCAGGACTTCCTGCTTGCGTTTGGTGGGATCGCGCTGTTTGTGGGGAGTTTCGTGATCGCCAACACCCTGTCGATCACCGTCGCGCAGCGAACGCGCGAGTTGGCCACGCTGCGCACGCTCGGGGCCTCCCGCCGACAGGTATTGCGCTCGGTGATGATCGAGGCGTTCGTGATCGGAACGCTTGCCTCGGTGGCCGGCCTCTTCCTCGGGCTCCTGCTAGCCAAGGGCCTCAACTCATTGCTCGTCTCGTTCGGGATCGACCTGCCCCAGGCGGCGACTGTGTTCAAGACGCGCACGATCATCGTTGCGTTGGCGGTCGGGATCGTGATCACGATGATCGCCGCGCTTCGGCCCGCGCTTCGCGCGACGCGCGTGGCGCCGATCTCGTTGGCGCGAGAAGGGGCCCTGTTGCCGCCGTCCCGGTGGGCACGGTACGGCACCCAGGCGGCCGTGGGCACGGTTCTTGGCGCGGTAGCGCTGATGATGGTCGGGCTGCTGATCTCGAGCCTGTCGACTGGCCTGCGGTTACTCGCGGTCGGAGCAGGCGCACTGGCGCTGTTTGTAGGTGTTGCGATGCTCGCACCCAAGCTGGTGCCGCCGCTCGTGCGGGTGCTCGGCTGGCCCGCAAGCCGGATCGGGGGGTCCGCAGGCCAGCTCGCCCAGAGCAACTCGTCTCGGAACCCGGCCCGGACCGCTTCGACAGCCTCGGCGCTGATGATCGGACTGGCGCTTGTCACGCTTGTCGGAGTGCTTGCTGCCGGGCTACGGACCGGGTTCAAGGACAGCGTCAATAAGGCGTTCGTGGCCAACTATGCGATCACCGCTACCAACAACTTCTCGCCGATCAGCCTCGCCTCGGAGCAAACGGCCAGACGCATACCGGGGGTGACCGCGGTCGTGGGCGTCCGGGCCGGCGCTGGGCGCGCGTCTGGCTCGACCGTGAACGTCACCGGAGTTCCCCCAAACGCCAGCCAGGGGATCATGGTCGAATGGACGCACGGCAACGCGCAGATCCCGGAGAAACTCGGATTGGACGGCGCATTCGTGGGGAAGTCCTACGCCGCCGCTCAGCATCTGCACGTCGGCTCATCGCTCTCGCTCGAGACACCCACCGGCCGTTTCCTTCGCCTGAAGCTGATCGGTATCACCAACCCGCCCAAGGGCGCCTCGCCCTACGGTGATATTTCGATCTCACAGGCGCTCTTCGATCGCGTCTATCAGAACCCCCAGAACCTGTTCACGTTCGTCAACATGCAGGGCGGGGTTACGCCGGCTAACACCCGCCGCCTCAATGCCGCCCTAGCCGGCTTCCCGGACGCCAAGCTCCAGAACAAAACGCAGTTCATCAACAACCAGCTCCAAGGGCTGACCACACTGCTCAACCTCCTCTACGTGTTGCTGTCGCTTTCGATCGTGGTGAGCTTGTTCGGGATCGTCAATACGCTCGTGCTGACCGTCTTTGAGCGCACCCGCGAGCTCGGGATGCTGCGCGCGATCGGCATGAGCCGTCGCCAGGTTCGACGCATGATCCGTTACGAGAGCGTGATCACCGCCCTGCTGGGCGCTACCTTCGGGATCCCTCTCGGGATCCTCCTAGCGGCTTTGATCGGTGCCACGATCGACTTCGGGACATTCACCGTCCCGATCGGGACGCTGATCGTGTTCGTGATCGCCGCAGTCATCACGGGCTTGATCGCTGCGATCTGGCCCGCCCGCCGCGCCGGCAGGCTGAACGTCCTCGCGGCCCTCTCCTACGAATAGGACACCCCAGGCCGCACTCGGACGCCACTCGATCGCGGTGCGACGAATGCTCGTGTAGGACGGGCTCTATCTGCTCCTCGCCAATTCCGTGCACCTCGGTCAGCCGTCGCGTGAGTCGTGCCGAAGCAGCAGTCAGCTCCGGAAGGGTCGAAACACAAGAGCGATCACCAGGTGGATGCGCGGCTTCCGCGCGTGGCAGGTGCGGCGTAGGCGTCGGCCGGATGCTCGCCGGCGGAGCATTGCAGGTGCCGGACAGAGTGGTGCAACTTGATCAAGGGGGAAGGCCGCGACTCCCGTCATTTGGCTCTAGGCGGGCTGGCTGAGCTCGAGGAGGAGCGCTTTGAGCTGGGCGAATCGGTCTTGCCCGAGCCGCGCCTGCCAGTCCCGCTCGACCTCGGCGACAGCATCGCGGACCGTGCGAGCGGCCCGCTCGCCACGGTCGGTGAGAGCGATGCGCTTCGCTCGGCCGTCGCCGGTGTCGCGGTGTCGCTCGAGGTACCCGAGCCCTTCGAGCTGACCGAGTAGGTAGTTGACAGCCTGCTTGCTCATGCCTCGTCGGGCGGCGAGCTCGGAAGGGCGGGCGCCCTGCGGGCCAGGGTAGAGCAAGAGATTCATATGGGTCACGTCAATGTCATCGAATCCCTCGGCGTGCAGCCGCTCGAGCATGCGCCGCACGACGTGCTCCCACGGCATCCGCAGAAGCGCCCCGATCATAGGCGGGCCGAAGTCCTGAGGTGGGTCAGTAAAGATGCTTGACTTGTTTGGCATCGCCATATACAGTCAAGAAACTTTACCACATCGAGCCTTGGAGAGGGCCACATGACGACTAGCACGCATGACGAGATCCTGATTGGCGGAATGGCGATCCGTCCCCGGGTCGAGCCTGCCGAAAGCGACGGCGTAATCGCAATCCACGAATTCGACGTCCGCGCCGGCACGAGCCTGCCTATCCCCCATAGCCATGACGATTACGAGGAGACGATCTACGGCGTCAAGGGAACTGTGACGTTCACCGTCGAGGGCATAGCTCACGACGTCGAACCTGGCGGCACGCTCTTCATCCACCGCGGCGCGATCCACACCTTCGCCAACACCGGCGACGTCGACGCCACCGCGCTCGCGATCATCACCCCTGGCCTTCTCGGTGCCGACTACTTCCGCGAGGTCGCGGCCGTCCTCGACGCCGCCGCTGGCGGCCCACCCGACCTCGCCGCAATCGGTGACGTGATGCGGCGCCACGGCCTCACTCCAGCCATCTAGAACAGACCCACCCAAACTTCCGCATCGGGCTAGCAACGAGAGGCACGTCGCTCCTCGTACTCGATCACAGCGGTAGCAATTGGTCACATCCAGGACGATTCTGCGACTGTCCGACGCGATGCGCGACGTGGCCCGTGCCCGTAAGTAGACGCTCCTTCCCTTAACCCAAGTAGTGGCCGGAATCGGTCCGGCCTGATCGACACACTTGGAGGCAAGGACATGACCGAGATCAACCACAACAACGATGAGGTGTTCATCTCAGGCGTTGGGGCCCCGCGGCTTCGCCGGGTCGTGATCGAGGAGCGCCAGGAGAAGGTTGTCGAGCACGCCCGGCTGGCTGCGGGCTACGCCGATGATGTTGACCCGCACGCGCACGACCAAGCGACGTTCCGGCTGATCAATCGTCGTAAGGAGTTCGACCGACTTGACGGCGCTGAGCACGTTATGCCGGTGTTGGACAACTGGGACTACTGGACGAAGATCAACGACTCTGCTTTGGGCTAGTTTCAGAAGCGAAGAGGTGCCCGCACCCCGCGCAAAGCGCGACTGCGAGACCGGACGCCGGCGAACTCGTCAGGACGTGAACGCGGGTCCGGGTAAGAGTGTTACGTGTCGATCGATCCATAACCCTCGGCTGACGGTTGACCAGACTGCCCCTTTTGGCACAGATAGCGGGACCTTGCATCCGCGTGAGGCACCGCTTAGGCTCACATTTCGCTGCGACCCCACCAAGCGCTTCATGAATGGCGTCCTCGTCTTCGACGGTGACGTGAATCCGGGGGCGGCGATCGTCAACGGTGGTTCCATCAAGGCAAGCCAGGCTGGCGCGGCGGTGATGCTCGGGCCAGGCGTCGAGAACACCGGCGAGCTCACCGCACGCCTCGGCGAAGCCCTCATGATCGGTGGACAGAGCGCCACGATCTCGCAGTTGAACTCGGGCGTTGGCGCCGTTCAGATCACGAGCCCGTCGACTCAAGCGCCGGTCGCCGCCAACGGTCAGATGCTGCCGGCGTCGGTTACCCAGAGTGGGAGTGTGGTGGCGGCTGGAGGCACGATCGGGCTGCTTGCAAGCGCGAACCCGGGCGTCAGCCAGAACGTCATCGAGGACACGGGACGTGTCGCAGCCCACACCGTGGGCTCGACCACTGGGAGCATCCAGATGGACGGTACGGGCGGAGCCGTCAGCGTAGACGGCCGGGTGAAAGCGGTCGGCGGTGCCGGGGAGCTGGGTGGCTCGATCGAGTTGCTCGCCGACAGCTCAAACGAAGTGTCGGTCGGTGCGCAGGCAATCCTCGACGCCTCAGGCGCTGAGGGCGGAGGAACCATCGCGCTCGGCATGACCGTAGCGCGCGCGAAGGGCGGGCCGGGCGTCACCGCCCCCGTGAGCAGCTCAGTAGATGTTGCGCCCAGCGCCATAGTCACAACCGCTGCAACCGACGACGGCAATGGCGGTCATATCACGATGCTCTCGACCACCGAAACCGCTTTCGCGGGCACCGGATCCGCATCAGGCGGTCCCGCAGGCGGAAACGGCGGACAGATCGAGATCTCCAGTACAGGCACTGTCGACCTGACTGGCAGCCTCGACGTTGGCGCGCCAGCAGGGAGCGTCGGGACGATCCTGCTCGATCCCGCGATCCTGATTCTGTAGCGAACCGAATTGACAAGGGAACGTCGAAGCCGCAGCGCTCAAGAGTGGCCCGGCTTTGACCTCACACGTCAGCGCAGAGCCGCATTAAATCGCCCGCTGGTGCATAGGTTGCTCGAGCCATCGGACGACCGCCGGGCTTCAAGCCCATGCCCAGCCGCCGGCTGGGATGGACCGGCAACGATCAGCGAGCACGCAACCCGCGACTCGACAATCCTCTCGTGGTGGCCGAGAACGAGCGCGCCGCCGCGCAAAATGCGGACGGCGTGGTCACGAACTACCAGTAGCGGAGCAGTCAGGGCCAGCCGCCCAGGCAGCCGCTACGATCGCGATGGAGCTCTACAACCTGAGCCGATTCGGGACGCTGCAGACGCCTGAGATCCGCGCAAAGCACAACGGCCGGCCCGTGCGCCGACAGTCACGTCGCAGATACAAAGCAGGTCCAGACGGACGATTCCCCACTGAATCGCGCAGGAGTCGTGCAGCGTCAGTGGCGCCGATGTCACCGGACCGGCCCTATGTCGCGCCGAACCACTCGTAGCCATACGAACTCCCGATCAGCGAAAGGCTCATCCCAGCCGCCGACCTGGCGCAGGCCGCGTAGCGGCTCAGTCGTCGCGTCGGGATCTGACGGGCGCTGTTCGGCGACTGGGGAGCGGCGTGCCCCGTCTGACGTTGGCGCAGATCCCGGCCTCGTGCCTTGCGTCGTTTCGGAAGTATCCCGGAGGGGGATTGTTTGATCAGGCGTTCGTAGACCCTGGCGTGAACCGCCCTGATTGGGGTCTCGTGTTCGAGCACCCCGGTCGGCGGTAGGCTTCCCCTCGGAGGCCCAAATTGGGAGGGACGCGATGGCGGCTGGCGTAGCGAGTGAAAACGGCGTGGAGCAGTTGTTCATCGGCGGTGAGCCTGCTGGGACGGTCTCGTCGGAGACGATCTCGATTTGTAGCCCTGAGAGCGGTGATCGTCTCGCGTTGATTCCCGCCGGTTGCGCCGAGGATGTGAATCGCGCCGTTGCGGCCGCGAGCGAGGCTGCCGTGCTTTGGAGCAAAACTCCGCTCAGGGATCGTCTTGCGACGGTTGTGGCGATGGTCGATGCCCTCGAGCCGCACGTCGAAGAACTCGCTCGGGCGCAGTGCGCCGAAATGGGGCAGCCGCTTGAGCTTGCGCGCGAGTCGCTCAGCGGGCTGTCGGATTGGGCGCGTGGGCTGCTGGAAGGTGCCCCGCTGGCGGAGGTGACCGAGCTAGGTGGGGGCCATCTCGTGCACGAACCGCGCGGGGTGGGCGCGTTGATCGTACCGTGGAATTTCCCTCTTCCCGTGGCGCTGCAGGGGCTGGTGCCGTTGCTGGCTTCCGGTCACACTGTGGTGTGGAAGCCGTCGGAGCGCTCGCCGCTGTCCGCCGTCGCGGCGATGCGCTACATCGGGGCGGTCGTTCCTCCGGGGACGGTGAACCTTGTTCTCGGTGACCGTAGGGCGGGTGAGCCTCTGGCTGCTCACCGCGATGTGGACGTCATCCTGTTCACAGGATCGGTGCCGACCGGGCGACGCGTCGCCGCTCTTGCTGCGGATCGTCTCGCGAAGGTCGTGCTCGAGCTCGGTGGCAAGGATCCGGTCATCGTTGACCAGGATGTCGATCCGGCGTGGGCGGCGGGCGTTGTCGCCGAGGGCGCCATGTTCAATTCTGGACAGCTCTGCACGAGCATGGAGCGCATCTATGTGCATGCGGGCATCGCGGAGGAGTTCACGGATCGGTTGTGCAACGCGGTCGGCTCGATGTCGATCGGGCCGCTTGTCGATCGACGCCAACGAGCCGTCGTCGAACGGCATGTCAAGCATGCGGTCGAGGACGGCGCGCGTGTGCTAGTCGGTGGCCGGTGCCCAGACGGTCCGGGGTCCTACTACCCGCCGACGGTTGTCGTCGACGTTCCGCAGCACACTCCGCTGATGCGCGAGGAGACCTTTGGTCCCGTTGCCGCCGTGCGCACGGTGGAGAGTTTCGATGAGGCGATTCAACTGGCCAACGACACCGAGTATGGGCTCGCAGCGACGGTGCTGACCAACGATCCAGGGCACGCGCAGCGCGCTGGTAGCGAGCTGCGGGCTGGAATTGTGTGGATCAATGAGTGGCAAGGCGCGGTTGAAGGGGCTCAGGCTGAGCCGCAGCGTCTCAGCGGGCGCGGAATCGGCTTCGGGCCAGGGCTGTGGAATGAGCTGCGGACCACCCGGTATGTTCACCGTGGCTCGGCAACACCCGTCGACGACGCCCAGCAAAAAGTGGGCTCGCCAGGCGAACAGTCGACACAACGTTAGACCAGGCTCACTCGAGTCCCCGCGTGCACCGGCCGCCGCCGAGGTGTGATCGCATCCAAACGCGACGTGTCAATCGCCGAACAGAGGCAACAGGGCGCGCGCCGGCGTCTTGCTCAGCGTTTGGACCGCGTTGGTGAGCTTGTCGCGTTCCTGCGGCGCGGGTCGTGCTGCTGGTTCCAAGCGATCGTCCGGGTCGTGGCGTCGACCGCCTGTGATGGCGTTATGACCGAGTGGAAGCCGCCGGGGTAGCGCACGAACTCGGCCTCCTTGCCGAGTATGCGCAGGCCGGCGTAAAGCTCGTCGCCTTGGCCGATCGGGACGCGCAGGTCACCCTCCCAGTGGATCACCAGCACCGGTGTGGTCACGTTCGGCAAGTAGTGGAGCGGTGACCGGTGTTCATACTCGCCGGCCCGCTCCCAGGCCGTGCCACCCATGCTGAACCGACAGAAATCCGGGACGTCAGTGGTGAACGCCATGCTCGTCATGTCGATCACGGCCGCCAAAGCGGTCGCCGCCCGGAAACGGTCGGTGTGCCCAACGATCCAGCTGGTCATGAAGCCACCGTAGGATCCGCCGGCCACGAACATCCGACGTGGGTCCGCGAGCCCGCGTTCGACGGCGTCATCACAGCACGCGAGGATGTCTTCGTAGTCACCACCACCCCAGTCTCCGGTGCAAGCGGCCGTGAACTGCTGACCGTACCCCGAGCTGCCGCGCGGGTTAGGGAGTACGACGAGATGGCCTGCAGCCGCGATCGCCTGGTGGTGGTCGAGAAAGAACGCTGACGGCCACGCGGCGTGTGGGCCGCCATGCACGTCGAGATGGAGCGGCAGTCGTCGCCCGGCACTACCAGCCGGCGCGAGCGTGAAGTACTCGACCTCAACACCGTCGGGGCGGGTGATCGTCTGTCGTTTCACCGGGGCCAGCTCCACCTCGCTGACGAACTCGGCATTGAGGCGCGTCAACGGGACCGTCTCCTCACCCTCGAGCGTGGTCCGGTAGACCTCGCTGGGTCGATCCGGCCATGACGCTGTGAACACCAGCTCACGGCGACCAGCGCAAGTCGCGAAACCGTCGACCTGGATGTCGCCGCCGACGATCTCGCGGCTCACGGCTTCTCCCAGCCGCGCGCTGTGCAGGCTGCAGCTGCCGTGATCGGCGATCAGCATCGTGATCTCTCTTCCGCCGGTCCACGCAAGCGGCGGGACTCCTCGACCCGCGAGCACGGGACGATCCGTGTCGGGCGCGAACTGCTCGGCCGGGGCGCTGCTGTCCACCGGGACAGCGAACGCGTGGAAGTCTGCGTCCCACGCGTCCGTCAACGTGCCCGCGAAACAGATCATCGTGCCGTCAGCAGAAAACAGCGGTGAGCTTGCCCGACCGCGCCCGCTCGTGACACGGCGCGGCCTGCCGCCACTCACGGGCATTACCCAAACATCCGATCTGAACTGGCGATCATCACGACGCGGATGGCGGTCTGACACGAACACCACCACCGTCCCGTCCGGCGAGAAGGCGGGATCGACGTGGTCATAGTCGCCGCGCGTCAGCTGAGTTACAGAGCCGTCCGGCACCTCGAGGAGGAACAGATGGACGCGCCCCTCATACCAACCAACCCCGTCAAACCGGGCGGACAGTCCGCGGGGCACACGCGGCGCGTTACGCTCACGGTCGCTCAGCTTCTCCTCATCCGGAACCCCGACCCGGCAAGCGAGCACCAGACGCAGCGAATCCGGTGACCATCCCAGTTGCATGACCGGGCCCGGTAGATCCCCAATACGCAGCGGCGAACCACCATCCAGCGGCGCGAGCCGCACATGCGCGTACCCCGCCTTCTCATCAGGCGTCGACAGGTACGCGAGCCACCTTCCATCCGGCGACCAGCGCGGGCTGCTGTCAGCCGGACCCTCAGTGAAGCGACGCGCCGCGGTCGCGTCGTCAAGCGCCACAACCCAGATCGACGAGACCGGACGATCCTTCTCCTCATCGACCTCAACATGCGTAAACGCCACCCGCCGACCATCAGGTGACAGATCCGGGCTACCGGCCACTTCCAGGCGGTACGCATCATCTGGGCGAAAGCGTCGTTTGGCCACTGCCGTACCTCCCGGTCGAGTTCCCTGTCCCCCTGTCACCTCCGAATCCGATCGCGGCGCGCTCAGCCTAACGACACAGCCCCGCTAACCGCAACCCTTGCGGCGACCCCTGAGCGCGCCGGTGTCAGCGGAGGGGAGCTCTACTTGAGTCAAGCTGACGACCGTGGCGGGAAGCCGTCCTGCGGCTGTCGGCAGCTGCGCGTCGCTGCTCCTCGGTGGACCGCGTGCGCTTGCCCAGAAACCGAGCATCATGCACAGCGATGACGGGAAAGCGGCGTCGGATGCCCTCGTGTCGCCGCTTCCGTTCACGGACGACTGCGAGTCTCACGTTCGCGGTCCCGGCGGTCGTCGCCGCCGGCGAAGGCTCACTCTGACCGGCTGACGTCGTCTCAGTTTGTTGATATCGACGCCCTGTCTACGGCGAAGTCTGCTCGGGCGAGCCGGTCAGGCCTCTGAGGCCAAACGGCGGAGCGCGACTCCCACGCATCCGGGGGAATCGATCCACGGGAAATGTCCCGCAGCGCCTAACACCGTCAGCGAGGTGCGGGGTGAGAGGTCGACCGTCGCCCGCGATGCCTGGCCCCACGGGATCGGACTTCCGGCACCGGCCAGCGCGGCGTAGGGAACCTCACCTTTGGACAGCTCGGCAGCGATCGACTCGAGACCGAGCCTCATCTCGCGGTTGATGGCCGAGAACCCCTCGAGTGAAACTTTCATCGGGGGCATCAGCGGCACGTTCTCGGGGTCGGCGAAGTAGGCGGGCCAATAGATCCCCATAGATTCCAGAAAGTCGGCATCCGTTGCGGTCCCGGCCGTCTCGCGTTCCTCGATCTCCTCCAGCCGTGACCGGCCCTCCTTCGGAACCCGAGCCATCATCTCGGCTTCGAACGCTGCTGTGCCCCCGTCGCCGACCACGCCTATCGGCTCGACCGCCAATACGCCCAGAAGTCGCTGCGGGTGAGCGGCCGCAAGCCGCAACGCGAGATGCCCACCCCAGGAATGTCCAACGACCAACGCTTGCGGCCAACCAAGACCGTCGAGAACGGCAATCGCGTCGGCGATCGACTGAGCGATCGTGAACGGGCCCTCCAACGTCGAGGGCTCAAGGCCGCGCTGCTGATAAGACGCAACGCGAAATTCCGCGGCCAGCTCGATACCAAGGTCATCCATGTACGAGTAGCTAAGCCCGGGCCCGCCGTGGAGCAACAGCACTGGCTGGCCCGAACCCGCAACCCAACCACGCAGCGAGCCGCCGACCGCCGACACGCTAAGCACCTCCCCCCCACCCATACCGACGACACTAACCGACCAAAAGGCTCACGTCCACCGCCGCTCCGCCACGCAAGCAACAGCACGGCCGGCGTGACCGCAGAGGCGTGAAGCGGCAGCGCGGGCAGTCGTGCTGATAGCGCGGGATCCGTCGTGAGAGTCCTGCTCTGCGTCGGCCACCGGCATCGCCGGCGTGAACGCCACTTTCCCCCGTGGCGCCGGAAGCGCGACCATCTCGCACGATCGCATTGATCCCCGCCGCGCCGCGCAGCCCACGACTGCATCGGCGACGGAATAGTCGTCAGCTTGGTGGCCAGTCGGACGACTGCCTCGCCACGGATGCGCTACTCCAGCTGCTAGCTCCTCGGGACGGTTGGTAAGCGCGAGCAGACCGGGCTCGGTCCTCTCCCGATTCAGTGCCGCTACCGCGGTCTCGGCCGGTGGTTACTGCTCCGGCGACAGTCGGCTTCTGTGCGCGGCAGGCGGGGTAGATCAGCCTACGGGCGTGCTGTCCCGGACGATCCGTAGGTTGCTTGTTCGGGCTTGGAGCCGATCGAACGCTCCCTCGAGGTCGGTTAGCGCGGGTTCTGTCGACCAGCGGTTGCCGACCTGCCGGACCTCGCCAGTCGCCTGGAGCTGCTGCAGCCTGACCAGCGCCTTGTCGTGGTTTAACCCGGCGGCTTTCGCGATACGTCCGGTCGCGTACTCCCCGCGCGGCAGTTCGCCGAGTGCCTTCCTCAGTCGATCCTCGCGCTGCTCGGATTGGCGATCCGCTTCGGGTGCTGTCGGCTGCGTGACGGACGGCTGTGCGACGTCTCGTGCGATGCGTGCCGGCGGCGTCTCTCCATATCGAGCTCGGCACGCAGGGCACATGACTACCGGCTCGCGACCTTCCTCGCGGAGAACCTCAAAGCCACGCCACCTACGTCCAGATCGGCAGACCCCGCAGCGGCGTCCGTTGCGTTCGACCTCGACCAGGTCTTCGTTGTTCAAGGGCATCCCGTCCGACGATAGAGAATCAGATCTCACTCCGGCCCCCAGCTGCCGTCGACCTCACGAATTCAATAGACCGAAGCGGTAGACCGACGCTCCTCAACGATGCGCTCCCCAGCACTGATAGTCCGTAACATGACCGGGTCAGGTTCAACTACTGGTCAGCGCTCACCGACGCCACATCAGTCAAGGACGGCAAGCTCCGTCTCGAGGTCCTAATCAGTGAGCTCGAGCACCGCGGCTACGAATCAGCCGCTCGCTGCCTAGCCGAGGACCTCGACGCCTTGGTCGTCCACCTCCCCTACCCACTCAGAACCGCGAACGGTGGCGGTCAACCAACCTGCTCGAACGCTCACTCGGTGAGGTCCGCCGCCGCACCAAAGTGATGGGCCGCTTCCCCGGCGAGAGCAGCTGCCTCTCACTCGTCTTCGCCGTCCTTGACCTGTTCATCACACACGCCTCAAACGGCGCGACATTCACCGACGTGGATCGCCAACATCTCTACCGAATCAAATACCAACAGCTCGACCGCGACACGCTCGACGAGGAGGTCACCGCCGCCTAAACTCGATCCCCGGGAACCACAACCGCCGGCGAATTTACAGCGGTTAAGAGACGCAACCTCGCCGCGACCAGCTCCCCTCCCTTGCGCGGCATCCGGGACAACTCGAGCTGGACGGTCGGAGCTGTCAGCGCGGGTCGGTGCGGTAGACGATAGAGCGGTGCCGTATGGCGGCGACTCTGACGATTCGGTCGTTGTCTCCCAGTTGATAGATGATCCGGTAGGTACCGACCCGCAGTGACCGCAGCCCCCGAAGACGCCCCCGGAGTTCGTAACCGGAGCGTGGTTCACGTTCGAGTAGGCCGAGCGCATCCTCGACCGCGTCGATCAAGGGCCAGTCAAGCTCGAGCAGATGTTCTCGTGCGCTGCGCGCAAGAACAACAACGGCCACGGTTACTGGCTGGCTCTACGCTCGGCAAGCTCGCGCCGGAGTTCCTCAAGCGTGACGCTGTCGCCTTGGGCGAGCTCCCTGAGCCCGGTTTCGATCTGGGCGAGCGTCACCGAGTCTGAAAGGATCTCCGCGGTCTCTTCTAGCGCCTCGTACTCGTCGATCGGCACGAGTGCGGCAGCAGGCTTGCCGTTGCGCGTGACCAGCACATGGTCACGACGATCGGCGACATCGCTCAGCAGTTCGCTGAGGTTCGTTCTGAATTCGCGTACCGGCACGGTCTTCGGCATTCGCCTGAGTGTACCGTATTGCGTACACCCCAAGCGTCTTGAACCCCTTCGCGATCTCAGGGGGCCGGCAGTCCCGCATTCGCTGCCGCTGAGGTGTCTCGGGCCGTCCGCCGAGAGACGCGGATTGCGCAAGCGCGCATCTCGCTGACGATCGCTTCCACCTTTGGGACGCCGCGGACCGCACGATCGCATCGGCGACCGAGCGGCGACCCCAGCAGCTTGGTGATCAGTGACCGGTTTAGCCGGTTTCAGCAGCGTGGCGCCGGGCTTGGGATGCTGATGTGACCGTTTCGCACCGGCAGGAGCAATCCGGACCCGACCGAGGTGACTGCTTACCGGCGACGGGTATCAGGTTGTGTGCTTGCTGGACCGCTCGTCCGCGCGCGGTGTAGGCTCGCGCCGTGAGCGCTCTGGGGTTGGAGGTTCCGATCATGCAGGCACCGGTCGCCGGCGCCGCGACGGCTCGACTCGCTGGCGAGGTGTCGCGGGCCGGAGGGCTTGGCTCGCTTGGCGCATCGTGGACCGAGCCGGAGGTGCTGCGCGAGCGGATCCGATCGATCGGGCGGACGACGGATAGGCCGTTCTGCGTGAATCTTGTGCTCGATTTTGAGCAGGACGAGCGGCTCGAGGTGGCCGTTGAGGAGCGCGCACCGATCGTGTCGTTCTCCTTCGGACTGCGTCCAGAGCTGATCGCGCGTGCGCGGGCTGCAGGCGCGCGAGTGCTCGTGCAGGTCGGATCTGCGGACGCAGCGCGAGCGGCAGCCGATGCGGGCGCTGACGCGCTGATCGTCCAGGGCGTTGAGGCTGGCGGCCACATACAGAGCGTCGTGGGGCTCCTGCCGCTACTGGTCGAGGTACGAAGGGCCGTCTCGCTGCCATTGCTTGCGGCGGGCGGAATCGGGGATCCGGAGTCTGCGCGCGCCGCGCTCGCTACTGGCGTTGAGGCCGTCGTTATGGGCACCCGATTCTTGGCCAGCGATGAGTCCGACGCGCATCCGCTGTACAAGGCCCGGTTGGTGCAGGCGCAAGCTCGCGACACTGCGCTGACTGAGCTGTTTGACGTGGGGTGGCCGGCATCGCCGCATCGTGTGCTGCGCAACAGCACCTACGAGCGCTGGGAAGCCGCTGGTAGCCCACTGTCCGGTCAGCGCCCAGGCGAGGGTGAGGAGATCACGAGCGGCATCCCGCGTTACGCGGCTAACCTGCCGCTCGCAGGCATGGAGGGCGACGTCGAAGCAATGGCAATGTACGCCGGCCAAAGCGTGGGAGCAATTACAGAAGTGGAGCCCGCGGCAGCGATCGTCGAGCGCTTCGGCAGCGCTGCGCAACGGGTAGCGAGTCGTCCTACGCCCGCTCTGCCTGCGCCTAGAGGCCCTCTTTCGTAGCCGACTTCCCTGCGGCGCGCGCCAACCTGCGAAGGTCCTCCGCGATTGCTCTCACTTCTCGGACGTAGCCGACCGCGCTAGAGGTTTGGCGACCAGGGGCGCGACGGGCACAGATGTGAAGACCGTGGCCCGTCGCGCTTCCTGTACGCCGGCTACGCGTCGGGAGTTAGCCTGGCGGTTGCCGGGATCATTGGGGTGGGTCGTTCGTGGACGGCGTGGATGATCTCGGTGTTGTCGATTCCTCTTAGGTAGGCGGAGGTGACTCCGAGCTCGGCGTGCCCGAGTTGGCGCTGGATCACGACCAACGGGACGCCTTCTCTGGACATCTCGACGGCGTGCGCGTGTCTGAGTTGATGTGGCGCGAACCGGCGCCTGACCCCTGCCGTGGCTGCGGTGCGATGTAGTTGCGCGCGGATGCCGGCAGGGCCGCAGCGGTGGCCGCGCGTGGATCCGTACAGGATGCAAAAGAACGCGCCGACCGGGAGGGTCTTGCGCAGCTCGATCCATGGTTGCAGCTGCTCCCACGCCCAGCGGTCCATCCCGACCTCACGGCGTTTTCCGCCTTTGCCTTGGCGCACGAGGATCGCACCGCGACCTGGGTCGAGGTCGGTCTCGGCGAGCGCGAGCGCTTCGCTGATCCTCAGACCGGCGCGCCACAGGCTGATAATCAGCGCACGGAGTCTGACCCCGTCCGCATCATCACCCGCTGTGCGCATGACCGCGATGATCTCCTCGACGGTTGGCGGATCGGGTGGGTATCGCTGGCCCTTGTTGTGGGGCGCGTGACCTTGGTGGAAGGTTGCGAGCGTGGCTGGCGATCGACGCCTGCCCGCACGGTCCAGCGCTGATGCTGGTTGCATGACGTCCTCCCTTCGGACATTGATTGACACCACATCATCAACCCACCAACTCCGCAGGGGGAGATACACCTGAGAGCCGCTCCTTGGAGCCATCAGAGTTCCGAAGCGATACTCCGACCGCCGCCGTCGACAGTGGCGGTGGCGTAGCAGAGCGCGCGCGGACATAAGCGCGCTAGCGGGTAGGTCGATCGGAACGGCTGATTCGACGTTTCTTTGAGGATCTCTCAACCTTTGCTGGTGCTGGGAGCCTTTTAAGAGGTGATGGGCCCTAACGACTTGGATCGCTTCGTCGCTGACAGTGGCGACATCCTGCTCCGGACCGCGTATTTGATGGTTGGTGATCTGCATGAGGCCGAGGACCTCGTGCAGGAGACCCTGTTCAAGGTTGCTGCGAGGTGGCCCCGGGCATGTCGCATGGAGAGCCCGGTGGCATATGCCAGGCGGATCCTTGTCAACCTGGCGTTGCGCGGGAGTTCGAAGCGATCAAGAAACCGAGCGGAGCTGAAAGCAACTCCGCCTGTCGAGACGGCCGCGACTGCGGCCCGCCTTGACATTCACGACGAGCTGTTCGACGCGCTGGCGGCGCTTCCGCCACGCCAACGTGCGGTGCTCGTGCTGCGCTACTTCCTCGATCTTCCCGAGGCAGAGGTGGCGGCGGCGCTGGGCTGCTCGCTGGGCACCGTCAAGAGCAGCACATCTCGTGGGTTGAAGCGACTCGAAGAGACGCTGCGCCCTAAGAACCAACACCGGAGCATCGCCTTATGACTCAGATCGAGAACGACGTCCGTGCATGGATGCACGAGCGCGCAGCGCGTGTTCACGCTTCCCCGAAGATCCTTGAAGCCGACTACCGTCCGCGCACTCATAGTTGGCGGCCGAGGTTCGCGATCGGCGGCGGTGTCGCCACAATCGCAGGCCCCGTCGCCGCGATCCTGACACTGGCCGGTGGTGCGAGCAGTGCCTTCGCGGGTTGGAGCGCTCAGCCGACCACTGCAAGCCCGGCACAGTTGCAGTCGGCCCAGAGCTACTGCAGTCCGAACATCCCTGACCCGAACACCACGACCCAGCAGCTGGTCGACAGCCGTGGCCCGTACACGATCATCGTCTACGCAGGCCCGGCTAGTTCCACCCAGACCTACAACTTCTGCACCGTGGGGCCCGGTCTGCAGAACGCATCCGGCTGGACCAGCGATCCGCCGGTGACGCCTGCTGACGGGAGGCTGTTCCTGTGGTCTGACCACACCGCGACCGATAACGGCCAGGATTACGGCACCATGATCGCCCAAGCTGGTCCCGACGTGACAGGGGCCAACCTGACGCTGACCGACGGAACGGTGGTCACGGCGACGGTCCAGAACGGCTGGGCGGTTGCGTGGTGGCCGGGCAGCGGGCATGTCGCCTCTGCGCAGTTGGCGACCGCGACAGGGACAGAGACGCAGACGTTCAACTACCCGTGTGACATCCACAACTGCGGCGGCGGCCCTCATGGCGCAGCTGCCGGTGGCGGGCCTGGCGGCGGCTGATCGTGGTCGGCGATCTGCGCGGTCTGTGCGCGGCGATCGCTCTAGCAGGCGTTTGCGTGGCCGGACTCGCCGCATGCGGGTCCGGCCACACCACGTCTCGGAAGCCCAGCACGCACGCGAGCTCGGGGGTCAGGTTCGCGGAGTGCGTACGCACGCACGGTTACCCTGACTTCCCCGATCCAGGGGGTGCGTTCCCGCCCGGAATCAAACAGTCCCCGGCCTTTCGAACCGCGTGGCAAAAGTGTCTGAGGCTGGAGCCACCCGGTACATCGACGGGTAACCCCATCAACGGCTCACAGCGCGCTGCCGTGCTCGCGCAGGTGGGGTGCATCCGCGAGCACGGGATCCCGAACTTCCCCGATCCGACGTTCCCCGCCAGCGGCGGCGAGCTGTTCCCGGCAATTGCTGGATTCAGTCCGACATCCCCGGCGTTCAGACACGCTGCAGCCGCTTGCGGATTCAAGGCATTGATCGGGCAGCCCCACGGCGGCTGAGCTGAATATGACGACTCCGCGCGACCCCTTGCCACGGCACCGCTACGGAGGCCCTCGGCGCCGAGACTATTGCTTTGACCGATGTGACGGGCTCAAGTTGACGAGTGGATTGGCGACGAGGTGCCGTCGATCCGATCATTTCAGGCGAGGCCTGCGTCGGGCGCCGCTGGCCGTCAACTCGTCTGCCAACCCGGCGTGAAGGGTGGCGGCAGCTCTACGCCGTAGTAACGCGCCGCAATTAGTTCGCCGAGGTCGCCTACAAGTACATGGCTGCGGATCGCTCCGAGGCGAATGAGATCTTCGATCGCGGCTCGCAGTTCGCGCTCGGCTGCACGTAAGCGGGCCATCGCGGACTCAACCCGCTTCGAGTAGGTCCCAGCGATTCTCATAATCATCGATCTCATTCGTGCGGATCTGTTCGCTCTTGATGAGCGAGGCG
>Ga0307373_10002253_pt1 | contig 34943 bp, 25 predicted proteins | sample OX2MG_FD_202534 | JGI IMG/M metagenome (GOLD analysis project Ga0307373, IMG submission 202534) | Soil microbial communities from Risofladan, Vaasa, Finland - OX-2 | ecosystem: Environmental > Terrestrial > Soil > Coastal area > Acid sulfate soil | place: Finland: Risofladan, Vaasa | collected...
CTACCAGGTGGCGGTGGACAATCAGTACCCGTACCGCGTCTACGGGGCGCAGCAGGACGATGAGACGGTCATTATCCCCAGCCTGCCGCTGGGCGACAACCAGCCGTTCCGCACCGGGCCGGGGTGCGAGACCGGGCCGATCATTCCCAGCCCGCTTGACCCCAATGTGGTTTACGGCGGCTGCAAGGGACAGTTCAGCCGGCTGAACCTCCACACCCACAACGAGCAGCAGTATTGGATCGGGGCGCAGTCGCTGTACGGCAATGGCGGCAAGAGCCTGATCTACCGCTTCCAGCGGGTCTCGCCGATGGAGGTGTCGCCGCACGATCCGCATGTGGTCTATTACGGCTCGCAATATGTGCACCGCTCGCGCGACGGCGGGGTGACGTGGCAGACCATCAGCCCGGACCTCACCGCCGATCCGCCAGGGACGCCGCAGGACGCCAGCGGCACGCCCATCACCCGCGACGCCACCGGGGAAGAGATCTACAGCGTGATCTACAGCATCCGCGAGTCGCCGGTCGAGCCGGGCGTGATCTGGACGGGCTCCAATGACGGGCTCATTTACGTGACCCGCGACAATGGCAAGAGCTGGAAAAACGTGACCCCAGCCGGGCTGCCGCCGGGCGGACGGGTGCAGAACCTCGAGCCCAGCCCGCACCGCGCCGCCACCGCCTACGCGGCGATCTACCGTTACCTGCTGGGCGACTTCGCGCCCTACCTTTATCGCACCGACGATTTTGGAGCGCACTGGACGCGGCTGACCGACGGGCACAACGGCATCGCCGCCGACGAGCCCACGCGGGTGGTGCGGGAAGACCCGGTGCGGGCGGGGCTGCTCTACGCCGGCACCGAATTTGGGATGTACGTCTCGTTCGACAACGGCGGCCACTGGCAGCCGTTCCAGCTCAACCTGCCGGTGACGCCGGTGACCGACATCAAGCTGGCGCACGGCGATCTGATCCTCTCGACGCAGGGGCGTTCGGACTGGATCCTGGACGATTTGGGTCCGCTGCGGCAGTTGACGCCGGCGGTGGCGGCGGCGCAGGACTATCTCTACGTCCCGGAGACGGCGGTTCGCTCGGGTGGACGCGGCGGCTTTGGCTTTGGGCGCGGCCCCGCCGGGCCGGAATATCCCGCGGTCGGCGCGATGATCGGCTATTACCTCAAGAACGCGCCCAGCGGCGATCTCAAGCTCGAGATCCTCAATGCCCAGGGACAGGTGATCCGCACGATCACGAGCGCGGCGCCGGCGGGCGGGCGCGGCGGGCGGGGCGGCTCTTTCGGCCGTGGCGCGCCGGCGCGGCTGGACAAGGCCGCCGGCATGCACCGCTTCACCTGGGACCTGCGCTACCCGGGCCCATGGCAGAGCGCGGCGCAGCCGGAGGGCCCCAACGGCCCCACCGCGGTGCCGGGGCGGTATCAAGTGCGGCTCAGCGCCGACGGCTGGAGCCAGACCCAGCCGCTGACGCTGATCGAAGATCCGCGCAACACCGCCGACGGCGTCACCACCGCCGACCTGCAGGAGCAGTTTGACCACAACCTGCAGGTGCGGGCGCTGGTCAGCCAAGTGAACCAACTGGTGGCGCGGGTGCGCGCCGCGCAGCGCCAGCCGCCGGCGGGGGCCGACCCGGCCAAGATCGCCGCACTGGCGGAGCTGCTGATCACGCCGGCGATTCGCTATAGCCGGCCGGGGCTGCAAACCCAGATCACCTATCTTTACGGGATGGACAACAACTCCGACCAGAAGATCGGGCGGGATGCCATCACCCGGCTGGCGACGCTGCAAAAGCAGCTCGCCGCCGCCGAGGCGCAGGCGCAAGCGGCGCTGGGCAACCGGTAAAGGTCAGGTCACGGGGGTCGCACCGGTTTGCCTGTCGGCAAAATCGGCGCGAAGGGCTGCGAAATTCCGCAGGCGGCCCGCCCCCGGGAAGCGAATGCGGCGCGGCCCCTGCAAGGCGCAGCGCCGGCATGGGGCCTCGGGCCCCCAAGCCGGCGCGAGCACAAGCGGGACGCGCGGCGCAGCCGCGCAGGGGCCCGCGCCAAGCATGAAGCCGCGCAGCGCCGGCATGGGGCCCCGGGCCCCCAAGCCGACGCGAGCACAAGCGGGACGCGCGGCGCAGCCGCGCAGGGGCCCGCGCCAAGCAAGAAGCCGCGCAGCGCCGGCATGGGGCCCCGGGCCCCCAAGCCGACGCGAGCACAAGCGGGACGCGCGGCGCAGCCGCGCAAGGGCCCGCGCCAAGCAAGAAGCCGCGCAGCGCCGGCATGGGGCCTCGGGCCCGCAAGCCGGCGTGAGCACAAGCGGGACGCGCGGCGCAGCCGCGCAGGGGCCCGCGCCAAGCATGAAGCCGCGCAGCGTTGGCATGGGGCCTCGGGCCCCCAAGTCGGCGCGAGCACAAGCGGGACGCGCGGCGCAGCCGCGCAGGGGCCCGCGCCAACCAAAGATTGGCGCTTACTGCGTGGCGCTGGCGGCGGCGCCCGGCGCGGGTAGCGCCAGGGCCTCGGCCAGCACCTGCCAGAGGCGCTCGCGGGTTTCGGCGCGCAGGCGGGCCGGGGTGGTGTAGCGCACCACCAGGGCGTAGCCGGCGCCCTCGGGGCGGAGGTGGACGCTGGGGGCGGTGCTGCCCCCTGCCTGGCTGGGCAAGTGCTGCCACTCGGCGTGGGCCCGCTCCGCCTGGGGGCGCAGCTCCTGCTCCAGCGCCGCCGCCACCCGCGTCAGCGCCGCATGGGTATCGCTACCGGCCGACAGCGCGAAGACCAGCTCGTCCCACTGCCACTGCCCGCTGGTGGAGTAGTTGAAGTAGCTGCCTTTGAGGGCGAAGTTGTTGGGGAAGAACACGCGGCGGCCGGTGGGATGGCCGGCGGTGATCCAGTTGCCGGTCTCGAGCAGCACGGTGCGCAGCAGGTGGATCTCGATCACCTCGCCGACCACGCCGTTGATCTCGACCCAGTCGCCCAGGCGCACGCCGTGGCGGCCCATGAGCACGAACCAGCCCGCCAGGCTGAGGATGGCATCGGCGAACACCAAGGTGAGGCCCGCGCCGAAAAAGCCCAGGATGGTCACCAAGTTGGGCGGCTGGCCAAACAAAACGAACAGCGCCATCAGCCCGGCCAGCAGTTGCGAGGCGAGGGTGAGCAGGTGCTGCAGGGTGGTGGCGCGCTTGCGGTCCCAGCGGGGATGCTCCAGCAGGCGGGACCAGCCCTGCAGCAGCAGGAAGAGTCCGGCGACGATGGCGAGCAGCAGCAGCGCCTGGCCTAGGGCCTGGTGGAGGGCGCGCTGGCGCTGGGCGGCGACCAGCGGCATCCACTGGGCATAGGTGTCGGCCAGTTCGGAGGCGGCGTCGGCCTGTTGGTCGAAGCGCGAGACCTGCTGTTGCTGGCGCAGCAGGTTGCGCAGCGCCTGCACGCGGGCGGCGGCATTGTCGGGGCCGGGGACGTGCTCGGTGGCGGTCAATTGGGCGTGCCCCTGGTCGTGGGCCACCAGGATCTGGGCCACCGCGGCGTGGGCCGCAGCCTGGGCCGCTTCCAGGCTCTCGATCGCGGCGCTGAGCTGCCAACTGCGCTGCAGCGCGCCCACCAGGCCGCGCGACCGGGGCGGCGGCGCGGCGCTGGCGGCGGCCATGCGGGCGTCGGCGGCGTGCATGGCCTCGTGCTCCTGCTGCAGTTGCTGGATACGGGCGGTGCCGCCGGGGCCACTGCGGGCGGCGTCGGCGGTGGCGTCGCGCAGGCGGGCCTGGTCGAGCCCGAGTTGCGCCTGCGCCACCGCCAGGGCCGCGGCCGCGTCGGGCTGGTTGGGAGCGCGCCGCAGCGTGGCGATCTGCGCCTGGTCGGCGCCAATCTCGGCCGCGATCTGGTCGAGCAGGGCGGTGGTGGCGGGCGAGGGCTTGTTGCCACCGATGGCCGCCAATTGCCGCAGGGCGATGATAAAGGACAGGTCCATCACAGCGTCGGCGGCATGCTGCGCTTGCGTGCCCAGCGAGCGCTCGGCCGGGGTCTCGGTCTGCGAGGCCAACGTACGCGCCTGTTGGTAGAGCCGCTCATCCCGGCGCAGGGGCCGCATCACCGCGGAGCCGAGTTGCGCGCCGGGTGCGATCGCCGGCGGCGGGGTGCGGGTGGTGAGGCGGTAGCCCAGCAGGCAGGCCGCCGCCAGCCCCGCCAGCAGCAGCCAGCGCAGCGGCCAGCGCCGCTTGGCCCTGATTCGGCGGGTTGCTTCCGGGCTGCTCACCCTGCCATTGTCGCTGCTTTTCTAGCCTTGGGCCAGCGCCACCGCGATCCCAGGGAATTCCCTGAGAAGCTGCCGGTCCATGGTCACCAGCGGCACGCCCAACTCCATCGCCAGCGCCACGTACTCCAGGTCGTAGGCGGTGCACGGGGAAGTTCTCACCAGCCGCAATACGTCCTCGGCCACCACTTCGTGGCTGCGACCCAGCATCAACTCCGCGGCCACTCCGAGGATCTCCAGCGCGGTCTCCCAACTCATGCCGCTGCGCCGCAACTCGCCCGCCAGGACGCTCAGAAACTCCGAGCGCCACAGTTGCGGCGCGTGCCAGTGCGGATCCCGCTGCAGTTGTGCCTGTGCGGCCGTGGTGTGCACGCCCTCGATCAACAGATAGGCGAGCACGTTGGCATCCACCACGATCATGCGCGGCCCTCGCGTTTCCAGCGATCGAGGTTGTCCTCGCTCAACCAGACGCCTTCGGCTTTCTGCCGTTGGTGCAGCGCGTTCAGCGCTTGCAACCGCGCCTGCAGTTTTTCGCCGTCAGGCAGCGCCGCCCGCAGGCATTGCAGGATCTCCTGGTTCAGGCTGCGCCCATGCTTCGCCGCCTGCGCCTTGAGCTTCAGGCGCAAATCGTCGGGGACGTTCTTCAGCGTGATGGAAGCCATGCTCCATTATAGAACCGTTTCGGTTCCATTTCAGTTGCATAACGGTTGCACTTCAAGCCTGCAGGCCGAAGCGGGCCAGCAACTCGCGCCGGCCCTGGCGGGTGAGGGTCAAGGCGCGGCTGTCGAGTTCCAGGACGGCCCATCGGCGTTGCAGGACGAGGGCTTGCAGGGCGGCGCCGAGGGCGCCGCCGAGGTGCGGCCGGCGTTCGCTCCAGTCCAAGCAGGCGAAGGCGAAGCGGCGACGAAGGGCGCGCGTGGCCTGGACATTCATTCCCAAGGTTTCGAGTGCCTGCGCGCCCTTGGGGGTCAGGTCGCAGGCGCGATCGGCGCCGGCCGCGCCCACCAGCCAGCCCAGCGCCAGGAAGCGGTCATGCAGCGAGACGCCCAGGGCCCCGGCGATGTGGTCGTAGCAGGTCCGGGCGGCGCGCAGCCGGTGGGGGGTGTTGGGCATGAAGGCGGCGCGGGCGCCGCCGGCGAGCACGCTCAAGGCCTCGAGGGCGGCGGCCACCGGGGCGCCGGCCAAGCTGTAGTAGCGATGCTTGCCCTGGGCGAGCACCTGAACTAGACGCTGCCGCTTCAGCCGCGCCAGATGGGCGCTGGCGGTGGAGGGGGCGACGCCGGCGATCACCGCCAGCTCGGTGCTGGTGCGCGCCCGGCCGTCGAGCAGGCAGCCCAGCATGCGGGCGCGCGCCGGTTCGCCAATGGCCGCCGCCATCCGGGCCACGGCCAAGTCGGCATGTCCTTCGACATTCATACTTTGATCTGCAACGAAGTGTTCCCGCCAAGAAACAGCATACTGCTCCCCTGTGCCGAACACCAAGCCCACCATCCGCCGCATGAGCCGCCGCCAGGCCCTGGGGCTGATCGCGGCGACGGGAGCGGCGCTGACGCTGGCCGACGCGGTCGTGCCCACCGAGCGTCGCCAAGGGAGAGCCGCCATGACCATTACCTGCATCATCCGCTACCAGATTGACCCCTTCCAAAAGGACGCGTTCCGGCAGTACGCCGCGAACTGGGGCGGCATCATTCCGCGCTGTGGCGGGCACTTGGTGGGATATTTTCTTCCCTACGAGGGCACCAACGACGTGGCCTGGGGGCTGATCGCCTTCGACAGCCTGGCCGCCTACGAGACCTACAAGAAACGCCTGGCGACGGACCCGGAGGCGCGGGCGAATTTTGCCATGGCGCAAGCGAAGCGGCTGATCCTGCGCGAAGAGAGGAATTTCGTGGAGGTGGTGGACGGGACCTTCGGCCTGGCCTCCACCCTAGGAAAATGAGCCTGTAACCCTTTCCGGCGGGCGCGGTTATAGTGCGGGGGAGGGAACCATGCTGCAGGATTTGCGCCACGCGCTGCGCCTGCTTCGCCGTGCGCCCGGCTTCGCCCTGGCGGCGGCCGTGACCTTGGCGCTGGGCATCGGCGCCAACACGGCCATCTTCACTTGGGTGAATGCCGAGCTGCTGCAGGCGCTGCCCTACGACCACCCCGGCCAACTGCTGGTACTCAACGAGCGCGCCAACGGCCGCACCGTCTCCGACACCTACCCCGATTTTCTCGACTGGCAGCGGCAGAACCGCGCTTCTGGCGGCGCCTTTGCCGGTATGGCCTGGTTCCAGCAACGCGGCTTCAACCTGAGCGGCGCCGGGTTGCCCGAACAGGTGAACGCCGCCGACGTCTCGGCCAACTTTTTCACGAGCTTGGGCGTGCGCCCGCAACTCGGCCGCGACTTTGCGCTTGACGCCGACAGCGCCGCCACCGCGCCCGCCGCGATTTTGAGCGAGGCGCTGTGGCAGCGGCAGTTTGGGGGCTCGCCCGAAGCCATCGGCAAAGTCGTCAACCTGGACCAGCGCGCCTACACGGTGATCGGGGTGCTGCCCGCTCGCTTCCGCGACTACAACCAGACCGATGTGTTTGTGCCGGTGGGGCGGTTCCTGAAGGATGTGTCGGACCGGGGCGCCCATGACGACGCCGAGGTGATCGCGCGGCTGGCGCCGGGGGCGACGGAGGCGGGGGCGCGGGGGCAGATGGAGGCGGCGATGGCCAGCCTGGCGCGGGCCTATCCGGCCACCAACGCGGCCGAGGGGGCGGTGGTGCGGCCCATCCGCGAATTGTTTGTGGGCAACGACGCCGGCATGCTGTGGCTGCTGTTGGGGGCGGTGGGACTGGTGCTGCTGATCGCGTGCGCCAATATCGCCAACCTGATGCTGGTGCGCACCGCCGCGCGCGGGCAGGAATGGACGATCCGGGTGGCGCTGGGGGCGGGGCGGGCGCGGCTGGTGCGGCAATTGCTGCTGGAGAGCCTGGTGGTGGCGGGGCTGGGGGGGCTGCTGGGGCTGGGATTGGCGGCGGCGGCGCTGCGCGGGCTGCGCCCTCTGGCCAGCGCCGCGACGCTGCGCATGAACGGGCCGGTGCTGGCGTTCACCGCCGCGGTGGCGCTGTTGGCGGCGGTGCTGTTTGGGCTGGCGCCGGCGCGGCAGGCGGTGCGCACCCGCTGCGCGCTCTCCGCCCGCGGCGCGTCGCCCCGGCGCTCGGGCCATGCCTTGGTGGTGGCCGAGGTGGCCTTGGCGCTGATGCTGGCGGCCGCGGCCGGCTTAATGCTCAAGAGCTTTTCCCGCCTGATGGCGGTCAACCCGGGCTTCCGCCCGCAACAGGTACTGACCTGGGGGGCCAGCCTCGTCGGGCCATGCTATCAGACCCCGGCGGCGCTGCTCGGCTACGAGCGGCAAGCGCTGGCACGGCTGGCGGCGCTGCCTGGGGTTGCCGCCAGCGGCTTGGGCACCAATCTGCCGCTCAGCGGCAACCACAGCCGCGCCGATGTGACCATCGCCGGGCGGCCGTTGCCCGCCCAGGGACATTTCCCCCATCCCGACCTGCACAAGATCAGCTCCGGGTACTTGGCGGCGCTGGGGGTGCCGCTGCTGCGCGGACGCGACTTCAATGCCGGCGACGGCCCCACGGCGGCGCGCGTGGTGCTGGTCAACGCGCAATTCGCCGGGCGGTATTGGCCGGGGCAGGACGCCCTGGGCCAGCAGATCTGGCTCGGGCATCCCAGCCCCACGGGCAAGATCGCCACGGTGGTGGGGGTGGTGGGAGACACCAAGCAGGACGGCCTGGATGCCGCCACGCGCCTGGATGTCTACCTCCCCTACCAGCAAAGCCCGCCGGACACGCCGCAATTTGTGGTGCGCACGGCGTTGCCACCGCTGAGCCTGGTTGCCGCCGTGCGCGCAGAACTCGCCGGCCTGGATTCCACCGCGCCGCTGGTCGGCATGGAGACCATGAACCAGATGGTCGAGGCCTCGGTGGCCAACCCGCACGCCACCTTGTGGCTGCTCGGGATCTTCGGCGGGCTGGCGCTGCTGCTGTCGGCGATCGGAATTTACGGTGTGGTGAGCTACTCCACCCAGCAACGCACCCAGGAGATCGGGGTGCGCATGGCGCTGGGGGCGGACCGCGCCGCCATCGCCCGGCTGATCGGGGGCGAGAGCCTGCGCCTGATCGGCGGGGGCATCGCCCTGGGCCTGGCGGGCGCACTGGCCGTCGGCCATTTTTTGGCGTCTCTGCTCTTCGGCGTGACGCCTACGGACATCCGTGTCCTGCTCGGGGTGACCAGCCTGCTGCTCGGGGTGGGCTTGCTGGCCAGTGCGCTGCCCATCCACCGCGCCACCCGGCTGGCCCCCTGGCGGGCCCTCCGCCGAGAATGAGGGAACCGGGGGGGCTGCGCTGCCGTAGATTTCGGCTAACCCCGGGCCTCGCATGGCGTCCAAGCTCACTGGTCACAGCCATGGCATCTGATCTCAAGTTCGCCCTCCGCATGTTGTTCAAGGCGCCTGGCTTCACCGCGGTGGCGCTGCTGACGCTGGCGCTCGGCATCGGCGCCAATGTGGCGATCTTCACGCTGGTGGACGCCACGATGCTGCGACCGCTGCCGGTGAGCCACCCCGAGCAGTTGGCCATCCTCACCGACCCGACCGACAGTGGTACCAGCTACGGCACCTCGGGCGGGACCCGGAGCCTGCTGGGCTACTCCGAGTACCTCTCGCTGCGCGACCACAACCAGGTTTTCAGCGGGCTGCTGGCGGCGGAGAGCGACACCCAGAAGCCCGACCTGGAGTGGGGCGGCGACGCGGCGTTGGAGCCGGCGCAGACGAAGCTGGTGAGCGCCAACTATTTTTCGGTGCTGGGGATTTCCGCCTATCGGGGGCGCATCTTTGCCGCCAACGAGGGGGTGAAGATCGGGGCCGATCCGGTGGCGGTGATGAGCTACGCGTACTGGAACCGGCGCTTCAGCCGGGACCCGGGCGTGGTGGGGCGGAGTTTCCGGCTGCACGGGTTTCCGTTCACCGTGATCGGCGTCACCCCGCCAGGCTTTTTCGGCGAGAACGTGGGCAACCCGCCCGACTTGTGGCTGCCGATCACCATGCAGGCAGAGGCGTGGCCGGGGCGCGACCGGCTGCACGATCCGCCGGGGGTGTCACGCATGATGTGGCTGCAGGTGATCGGGCGGCTGAAGCCCGGCGTCACGCTGGCGCAGGCGCAGGCGGCGAGCAACGTCATCTTTTTGCAGTCGGTCCAGCGCCAGGCGGCCGAGGCCAACGATCCGCAGGGGCGGCGCGACATCCTCAGCCAGAAGCTGGTGTTGGCGAGCGGGGCCCAGGGGGCCTCGGGGGTGCGGGGCGAGTTCGCCGATCCCTTGCTGGCGCTGTTTGCGCTGGTGGGGTTGGTGCTGGTGTTGGCGATCGTGAATCTGGCCAGCCTGCTGCTGGCGCGCGCCACCGCGCGGCAGAAGGAGCTGGGGGTGCGGCTGGCGCTGGGCGCGGGCCGGGGGCGCATCCTGCGCCAACTGCTCACCGAGAGCGTGCTGCTGTCGGTGCTGGGCGGACTGCTGGGGGCGGTGTTGGCGCTGTGGGGCGAGCGCCTGTTGCTGGGGCTGGTGACCACCGGCAACCAGACGATCACGCTCGATCTCTCGCCCGACGGGCGCGTGTTGGGCTTCCTCGCCGCGCTCTGCCTGCTGAGCGGGGTGCTGTTTGGGCTGGTGCCGGCGTGGCGGATGTCGCGCCTCAACCTCAACGCCACGCTGCAGGCGCAGGGACGGGGCGGTTCGGGGCGCACGCGGCACGTGCTGGCGCGCTTCATCCGCGGCGGGCTGCCGCTGGGCAAGGTGCTGGTCATCGGCCAGGTGGCGCTCTCGATCGTGCTGCTGGTGGGGGCGGGGCTGTTCGTCCGCAGCCTGCAGAAGCTGCAGAACGTGGCGCTGGGCTTCCAGCCCGATCATCTGCTGTTTTCCGGGATCAACCCGGGGGCGTCGGGATACAAGGGGCCGGCCGGGGCCATTTTCCTGCACCGCTTTCTCCAGCAGGCGGCGGCGGTGCCGGGGGTGCGGCACATCGCCTTCACCGAAGACGGCCTGTTCGCCCACAGCGAGTCGGGCTTGCCCATTGCGGTCGAGGGCTACACCGCCGCCAACGGCCAGCCCGGCGCCGGCGCCCGCTTCGATGCGGTATCGGCGGATTATTTTCAGACGGTCGGCATCCCCATCGTGCTGGGCCGCGGCTTCACGCCGCAGGACGACAGCGGCGGGGTCAGGAACGCGGTCATCAACCAGACCATGGCGAAGCAGTTCTTTGCCGGGCGCAACCCGCTGGGCATGCAACTGCATGATCTCTACCCCGACGACCAGGGCGCCAGCTACACCGTGGTCGGAGTGTGCGCCGACGCCAAGTACAACAACTTGGACGAGAAGACGCCGCCACGCTTTTACCTCGACATCTTCAACGGCATTCCCACCGACGCGGTGGAGGGGGCGAACTACTTCGTGCGCACGGCGGGCGGCGACACGGGGGCCGTCACCGCCGGCCTGCGGCAAGTCATCGCCGGCCTCGACCCGAAGATCCACTTGTCGAACTTCCTTCCCGAGGGCGAGATGATCGGGGAGTCGTTGACCCGACAAGCACTGCTGGCCAAGCTGAGCAGCTTTTTCGGCATCCTGGCGCTGCTGCTGGCGGCAATTGGGTTGTACGGGGTAATGTCGTACGGGGTGGCGCGGCGCACGCCGGAGATCGGGGTGCGGATGGCGCTGGGGGCGGCGCGCAGCTCGGTGATCGGCATGATCCTGGGCGAGACGCTGTTGCTGGTGCTGTTCGGCATCGTGCTGGGCATCCCCGCCAGTTTGGCGGGGGCGAAGGCGGTGGCCAGCCAGATCCATCTCTTCGGCCTGGCCTACTACGATCCCGCCTCGCTGCTGTGGGCGACCGCGATCCTGGCGGCGGCAGCCTGCGCGGCGGGCTTTTTGCCCGCGCACCGCGCCAGCCGGGTGGATCCGCTCACCGCCCTGCGCGAGGACTAAAGCAGCGGCGGCGAGCCGGCGGGCGGGGACGGCCATGCTGGGGGATTTGGCGGAGGGGAGGCGTATTTTGGCGCAACTCCACGTTTGTCCCATCGCCAAGCCCTAGATAACAGGCATCCTGGGAAGAAGGCGGGACTGCGTGTTTTTCCCCAAGTGGGGGCGCGCGGGGATAACACGGGATAACAGCGGCGTGTGGGTGTTCACCCAAGAGGCGTTGCGCAAATTGCTCAACACCATCATATTTGTTTGCTGTGCCAAAATAACTTGACAACCCGTCGTGCGATGATCCAATACTGTGACTGGGGGCGGTCGAATGAGAAAAGCCACCGAATATTCTGGGCGATGCGCGGTTGCAGTTGGGATGTTGTTCCTGAGTGCGGCGCTGCGGGCGCAGCAGAAGCCGGCGGCGCTGCCGGCGGGCTATGCGGGGGCGGCGGCCTGCCGCTCCTGCCACACCGAGCGCACCCACAGCTTCCAGGCGAACCCGCATGCGGCGGCGGGAGCGGTGCTGGCGGCGGAACGGCAGGCGGGGCGGCCGCCGGTGGTGGGCTGCGAGGCCTGCCACGGCCCGGGGCAGGCGCACGTGACGGCGATGGAGGCGGCGGGGGGCAGCGACGCGGCGGTGGCGGCGGGGCTGCGGCAGCATCCCATTGGGAGCTTCGCGCCGGGCTCGGCCGCGGTGCTCGACAGCCAGCCCTGCCTGGGGTGCCACCAGGGGCGGCGGGAGACCGAGCACTTCGCCCACTCCACCCACGCCGACAACAAGGTGGTTTGCCTGAGCTGCCACAGCATCCACGCCGCCCGGACGGTGCGCACGCTGCTGCGGGCGGCGCAGCCGGCGCTGTGCTACCAGTGCCACGTGGCGCAGAAGGCGCAGTTCAACCTGCCCTTCCACCACCGCGTCAACGAGGGGCTGGTGCGCTGTTCGGACTGCCACAACCCGCACGGCAGCTTCATTCCCACCCAGTTGCGCACCGCGGTGGCGCAGGACCAGGTGTGCTTCACCTGCCACGAGGACAAGCAGGGGCCGTTCGTGTTCGAGCACGAGCCGGTGAAGACGGAGGGCTGCCTGGACTGCCACAGCCCGCACGGCTCGCCCAACCCGCACCTGCTGACGGTGGCCAACGTCAACCAGCTCTGCCTGCAGTGCCACACCGCCTCCAGCTTCAGCGGGGCGCCGGGCACGCCCAGCTTCCACAATCAAGCCACGCAATTCCAGGCTTGCACCCTGTGCCACACCCAAATCCACGGGTCGAACCTCGACCCGGCGTTCACGCGGTGATCCCATGTCCCCAACCCACAAACACGCGAGTGGCAGAATTGTCCGCTTGGGGTTGTGCGCCTGCGGCCTGTTGTTGGCGGCGGCAGGGCAGGAGCAGCAGCCCAGCACCGGCATCAACTGGCGAGGCTACAACGTGCAGGAGTCCACGGCGGTGGGCGCCCGCAGCGCGGTCTCCAACGGCAGCGCCGCCAACTACGACACCCTGGTGAACCTGCAGTCGGGGGCGCGGCTGTACGATTTCAGCCTGGGGATGCGGTCGCTGCAGCCCGCGGGCGGGCTGTTCGACAGCCTCTCGCTGTCGGGCTTCGGGCTGGGGGGCGACCCCAACACGGTGGTGCGGCTGCAGGCGGCGAAGGGGCGCTGGTACCGCTTCGACGCCACCTACCGGCACGACCGCTACTTTTTTGGCTACAACCTGTTGGCCAACCCGCTCAACCCGGCCAGCTCGAATCCGGCGCTGCCGGTGACCACGGCGCTGCACAACCTGGACTACGCGCGGCGGATGGGCGACTACCACCTGACGCTGCTGCCGGAGGGACGCTTCCACATCCGGCTGGGCTACTCGCACCTGGCCGAGAGCGGACCCTCGTTCACCACGGTGGGGGCGTCCATGGCGCCGGCGGTGGCGGAGGTGGGCACGACGACGCCGCTGTTCCAGGGCTATGCCACCTCCACCGACCTCTACCGCGCCGGCTTCGACTACTTGGTGGCGCGGCGCACGCGGGTGAGCTTCACCGAGGTGGTGCAGCACACCAAGGGCGACACGGCCATCGAGGACCAGAACTTGCTGTATCAGCTCTCGAACGGGACGCCGCTGGACCTGGGGGTGGTGTTCAACACCGGGGGGGGGACGCCGTGCGCGGCGCCGATCGCCAACCCGGCCACCACGCCCGCCACCGCCAACCCCGCCTGCCAGGGGCTGATCGCCTACACTGGCGACCAGCGCCCGCGGTTGACCATGCCCACCGAGCAGTTCGGGTTCCAGAGCGGCTACTTCAGCAAGCTGGCGCTGGAGGGCCTGTTCAGCTACAGTTCGGGGGTGAACTCGGCGGCCAACAGCAGCACCGCCTGGGCGGGGCTGAACACGCGGCTGGGGGCGCTGGGCAACCGCACCAATGGGCAGGACCGGGCCAAACGGGTGCTGGTGGACGGCGACTTGGCGGCGGTGTACCAGATCACCCCCAAGCTGCGGCTGAGCGACGACAGCAGCTACAACTCCTTCCGGCTGCCGACGCAGTTCGGCTTCGCGGTGCTGAACCAGTTCGCGCAGGGCGGGGGCGCGATCACGCTGCTGTCGCCGCCGGCGGTGTTCTCGGCGGCGAGCTGCCCGGCGCCCTACACCGCCGCCACCTGCCCGCAGCACACCAGCTCGGCGCCGGCGGACGCGGCCCAGGGCACGGCGCTGGAGTACCTAGGGCAGAACCTGGCGACCGAGACGGTGCAGATCGGCTACAACTTTTCGCCGCGCTGGGGCGGGCAGGTGGGCTACCGCTACACCTACCGCTCGATCTACGACTACGCGGCGGTGGACTACGCCGCCGAGACCTTCGATCCGGGCGGGGCGACGGGGGCGCGGGCGGCGGCGCGGGGCGACTGCGCCCTGCCCAAGGGGGGGAGTTTCCCCGCCTCGCTGCCGGCGGGCTGCGCCCTGCAGGCCGACGGCGCGGTGGTGTTCAGCGGGCTGACCCCGGCGAGCGACGCCAACCACCTGCAAGCGGTCGCCATCCATGGCAACTCGGTGCTGGCCAGTGGCTGGGCCCAGCCCACGCCGCAACTGCGCATCAACGCCGGGGTGGAGGCCTTCACCGCCGACCAGGCCTATACCCGCATCACCCCGCGGCAGTGGCAGCACTACACCGCCCGGGCGCAATACCAGCCCATCGCCGCGCTGCAGCTCAGCGCCAGCGGCGACGCGCTGGAGAGCCGCGACAACGTGGCCGAGGTCAACAACCGCAACCACAACCGCAATGTCGGCTTTGCCGCCACGCTCTCGCCCCGCTCCAGTTTCGCCCTGGACCTGAGCTACAACTACAACAACACCTACACCCAGGCGCTGGTGTGCTACGCCTTCACCCCGGCCGCGGCCGGCGCCAGCGCCTGCCCCATCGCCGGCTCGCCGGTGGGGCTGGGCTCGCTCTCCACCTACTCCGACCAATCGCACTTCGTCAACGCCGACCTGATGGTGCAGCCGATGGAGAGCCTGACGCTGCGCTTCGGCGTGGCCAGCAGCTTCGTCAACGGAGTGCCGCTGTTTTTCAACCTCAGCGGGGCGCCGCTCGGCAATTTTCTCAACCCGCTGACCCCGTGGGGCCCGCTGCGGTTCAACTACCAGCAGCCCTATCTGTCGCTGAACTATGCCATGACTCCCCACCTCTCCTACCGGGTGGACTGGCACATGTACAACTACTTCACCCACGGCAACCAGAGCCCGGCCGGGCTGGCGCCGCTGGGGGGGCAGAACTTCGACGCCAGCGACGCCGACTTCAGCATCCGCTTCACGATGTAGTCTTTCCAGGAGACCACACCATGATCCCCACCCGACTTTCCTTGGCCTTGTTGATTACCGCCGCGCTGGGCTCCAGCGCGCTGGCGACGCGGGCGCGCGCCCAGGGCGCCGAGGACCTGTACCTGCACAAGTGCGCCATCTGCCACGGCAACGATGGCGCGGCCCACACCATGAAGGGGCGCAAACTCAAGGTCAAGGACCTGCGCTCGGCCGAGGTGCAAAAGCTCACCGACGCGCAGATCACGCAGGTCATCGCCAAGGGCAAGGCCCCCAACATGGACGGCTTCGCCGACGATTTCACGCCCGCCCAGATCGCCGATCTGGTCAAGTTCGTGCGCTCGCTGGCCAAGCCGTAGCCAGCGCCGGGGGAATGCCGTGAACCTTGCCACCGCGCTCGTCGTCGCGCTCATCGCCATCGCCTTGGCGCTGGCGCTGCTGGTCACCCTGCGGGCCGAACTCACGCGCTCGCCCGGAGGCAAGATCCTGGCCTTCATCGCGCTGTTCCTGCTGCCCGGGCTGGCGGTGTGGAGCGGCTTCAACCAGCATATGCAACTGGCGGAGAGCACCCAGTTCTGCCTCTCCTGCCACGTCATGGCCGACTACGGCCACAGCCTCTATGTGGACGACCCCAGCTATATCCCGGCCGTCCATTTCCAAAACCGGCTGGTGCCCCGCGACCACGCCTGCTACACCTGCCACACCGACTACACCCTGTTTGGCACGGTGCACTCCAAGCTGCGCGGCCTGCACCATCTGGAGGTCGAGTACCTGGGGACCATCCCCGCCCCGGACAAGATCCGCCTCTACACGCCGTTCAACAACCGCGAGTGCCTGCACTGCCACCTCGGCTCCCGCACCTTCGAGGAGGAGAAAGCGCACCAGCGCAAGCCCGGGGAAATGGCCCAGATCAAGGACAACACCCTCTCGTGCATGACCAGCAAATGCCATGACACCGTGCATGCGGTGGACACCCTGAAAGACGCCAGCTTCTGGAAGCCGGAGAACTAGCCATGTCCCCCGAACGCATCGAACCGCGCATCCGCCTGGCCGGCAGCCTCATCATCGCCGGCTTGCTGGTGCAGGCGCTGAGCCTGCTCAAGATCCACCCGCTGGCGTTCGTGGCCTTTCTGGCGGTCGGATGCCCGCTGGTGCTGGCGGGGGTGGTTCTGTTCCTCTACGCCCTGGTGCGGCCCGAACCCCGCTCCTAGTGTAGTGCCCTACACTGTGGCTCGCCACTTTTTGCCTGGGTCGCTCCCGTTGGTCGCTTGGAGGGCGCGCTTCGATTCCGGGCAAGGGACGCCCGCTAGCGCTCAGGGCGTCTCCAAGCACCAAGGGCGACGTACCGCGCCGGTGTTCGGAAACGGACACTGCCCCCTCAAAACTGGACATATGCGCCCGCCCGTGGGCGACCTCCCCGGGCAGCCGCTGGCGGGCACCTGGGGTCGAACGGGTGCAGGTGTAAGGGAATCCAGGGTGCAGGAGCCATTCCCGCCGATTGGTCCTCGGCGTGCTCCCTTAGCCAAGGAAGACAGCCCATGCGGACCTTTAGGAACGACCTTCGGATTGGCTTTCGCCGCCGGCGCGCCCTGGGCTTTGGGAGTATCCCGACTTGCTAGGGCGTTTTCACAAACAGGCGCTTGGCGAGCAGCACGTGCACGCCCACGCTCTGGTCTACCAGTTCGGTGATGTGGACGTTGCCGGCCACGCTGCAGAGCATGTAGGCGTCTGCTTTGCTGAGGCCCTTGGTCGCGGCCAGAAAGTTGATCATCTCCTCGGTGGCCTGCTTGGTGGCGGCCACCAGGTCTTGGTTGAAGCCCATGCTGATGTACTGGGTGGGCGTTTCCGCCCGGGGCCATTTCTGCTGGGTGTTTTTGATGAGCTGGAAGCGGAAGGTGCCCTGCAGGGAGGTCTCGAGCGCGGTGATGTCAATCTCGCCGTCGCCCTGGCCGGCGTGGCCGTCGCCGACGTAGAAGAGCGCGCCCGGGGTGAACACCGGGAAAAAGACGGTCGAGCCCGCCACCAGGTCTTTGTTGTCCATATTGCCGCCCATGAGGTCGGGCGGGGTGGAGCTGTGCTGGCCGTCGGCCAAGGGCGGCGCCACCCCCATGCTGCCGAAAAACGGGTGCATGGGCACGTCAATGCCGGGGGCGAAGTGGGCGACCATTTTCTTCCAGTCGAGCGGAATGATCTTGGTCTGGTGCTGGCCGGGGAAATACTCGGGCAAAAACCCGCTGCGCGGCCCAAACGAGTTGTAGGCGTAGGGAATGCGGCCGGTGATCTTGACGATGGTCACCGCCAGGGTGTCGCCGGGCTGGGCGCCTTGGACGTAGATGGGCCCGGTGAGGATGTGACCGCCCGGTCCGCGGTCGGCGCGCGGCACGTCGGCGTAGACTTCCTTGAGCGTGGGCTCGATCTGGCGGTCGGGCACGCCGGCGCGGCTGAGGCCGATGGGGCTGTTGGTCAGCAGCGTGTCCACCACGACGGTCTGTCCCGGTCGGATGGTGAGCACGGGCTTGTCGGCGGCCCAATAATGGCCCCAGGTCACGGTTTTGGCGCTGGCCTGCAAGCGCAGGGGCGCCTGCGCCGCCAGCGCCATCGGAGCGAATGCCGCCAACGCGAGCACAGTGCGGGTCTTCATAGCCACCCAGCTTACCTCATTGGATCTTCACCGACGTGTATCTTCATTGCCGCGTAGGCATCTATAAGGACCCATCATGTTCTGGAGCGACCTCAAGTTCGGCCTGCGTCTGGTGCTGAAGGCGCCCGGCGCCAGCATGATCGCCATGCTGGCGCTGGGGCTGGGCATCGGCGCCAACACCGCCATCTTCAGCGTGGCCAACGGCATCCTGCTGCACCCGCTGCCCTACGCCCATCTGGGCCGGGTGGTGGACATCGCCGAGGTCGCCCCCCACCGCCCCCCCACCCAGACCAACAGCGTGTCGGCGTACAACTACGGCGCCTGGCAACAGCAAGCGCGGTCGTTTGAGGGCATCGCCGCCTACCGCTACGACCCCATGAACCTGAGTGGGGCGGGCACGCCGGCGATGGTGATGGGGGCGAAGGTTTCGGCCAATTTCTTCAAGCTGCTGCCCTCGAACCCGTTGCGCGGGCGCACCTTCCTGCCACAGGAGGACCAGCCCGGCAGCGACCGGGTGGTGATCGTCAGCCGCACGCTCTGGCAGCACCAGTTCGGCGGCGATCCCCAACTGGTGGGCCGCACCATCGAGCTCGACCAGCAGGCCTACACCGTGGTGGGGATCATGGGACCGGACGCGGTGATGCCGCAGACCGCCGAGCTCTGGATGCCGTTGGCGCTCACCCCGGCGCAGCGCAACAACCGCACCGACCATAACCTGCACGTCATCGGCGAGCTGCGGCCGGGCATCACCCTGCCGGTGGCGGCGGCGGAGATGCAGACCATCGTGCAGCGCACCGACGCCGCCTACCCCGACACCAACCGCGGCTGGGGGGTTTACGTGCAGACGCTGGCGCAGCGCATCGTGGGCAGCGAGACCGCCAGCTACGTCTTTTTGTTGATGGGCGCGGTCGGGTTCCTGCTGTTGATCGCCTGCGCCAACGTCGCCAACCTGCAGTTTGCGCGCGCGCTGGGCCGCAGCCAGGAGCTGGCGCTGCGCACCGCGCTGGGCGCCGGGCGCCAGCGCCTGATGCGGCAGTTGTTGACCGAGAATATCCTGCTCGGCTTGGGCGGGGCGGTGGTGGGGACGGCTTTTGCCAGCGTCTCCATCCGCTTGATTCTGGCTTACATGCCGGCCGATGTGGCGCAGTGGATCGGCGGTTGGAACCGCATCCACCTGGACAACACCGCGCTGCTGTTCACGCTGGGGATCGCGCTGTTGGCGGGCATCGTGGCGGGGGTGGCGCCGGCCTGGCACGCCTCCCGCCCCGATCTGAATGGAACCCTGAAGGAGGGCGGCCGCGGCGCCATCGGGCATTCGCGCCGCCGCCTGCGCACGGCGTTGGTGGTGGTGCAGATCGCTTTGGCGCTGGTGCTGCTGGTGGGCGCCGGGCTGATGGTGCAGGGCTTCGGTGCGCTGTTGAACGCCAACCAGGGCTTCCAATCCTCCAGCCTCCTCACCGCCGCGGTCAATCTGCCGGGCATCCCGCAATACGCCAAACCCAGCGCCCGCGCCACCTTCTGGCAGCAGTCGCTCAACCGGCTGGGGGCGCTGCCCGGCGTCTCCGGCGCCGCCACCGCCACCTACCTGCCGCTGGGCAACGACCTCAGCACCAGCGGCTTCAGCGTCGAGGGCCATCCCATCGCCGACGCCAGCCAGGTGCGCTACGCGGTGCAGCAGGCGATCAGCCCGAACTTCTTGTCGCTGCTGCATATCCCGCTGATCTCCGGGCGCGGCTTCAGCGATGCCGACGGCGCCGACGCCCCCGGCGTGGCCATCGTTAGCCAGCACTTGGCGGCGCGCTATTTTCCCGGGCAGAATCCGCTGGGGCAGCACGTCAAGCTGGGCCGCGACGACTCCACCAGCCCCTGGCTCACCATCGTCGGCGTCGCCGCGGATGTGTCCTGGAATTGGGGCGACCCCAACCCCGAGTCCACGATGTACCGCCCCTTTGCCCAGGCGCCCACCGCCTCGGCCTTCTTCCTGCTGCGCGGCGCCGGCGGGGGCGACGTCACCGCGCTGGGCAACTCCGCCCGGCAGGCGGTGGCCGCGGTGGACCCGAACCAGCCCCTGTTCAGCGTGATGTCGCTGGAGGAATCCATCCACGAAGCCAGCGTCGGCCTCGCCTACGTCTCGGTGATGCTCACCGTGGCCGGGGTGCTGGCGTTGATCCTGGCGGCCATCGGCGTCTACGGCGTGATGGCCTTCCTGGTGAGCGAGCGCATCCACGAGTTTGGCATCCGGCGGGCGCTGGGGGCCTCGCGGAGCGCCATCGTCGGGCTGGTGCTGCGCCGCGGCGCGGTCATGCTGGCCTGGGGCTTCGCCCTGGGGCTGCCGGTGGCCTACCTGCTGGCGCTCGGCCTGCAGAGCCTCATCGTCGGCATCAGCCCGGGGGATCTCGCCACCTACTCGGCCATCTGCCTGGTGCTGGCCGCCATGGCCACCATCGCCTGCCTGGTCCCCGCCCGCCACGCCACCCGGGTGGATCCGCTGATCGCCCTGCGCCAACCCTAACCAGCGCGCCGGGCGTTGTCCTCAGTAGCCGGGCGTGCGGGGGCGACTCCGGCCTAGCCGCGACTGCAGGCTGCCGCCAACCAGAAAATGACTGGAGCCGGGCAGGGAGCACCGGGGCGATGCGAGCCCCCCTGCGGCAACGGGGGCGGGACAAAAATTTGCTAGTCCTGCTATAATGCGGCCCATGGCCGAGCGCAGGGCGTCGATTGCCTACCACTACCGCCAAGCGGACCGCAGCGATGTGCGCGACATGGCCCGCATCCGCAGCGTGGACTTGGGCTCGGAAGACTATTGGATCGGCCACATCGGCAGTTACTTCGACCGCACCGTCCACCCTGAAGAGGCCTTGGGGCCGCGGATGGGATATGTGGCGGCCAATGCCAACCACGAAGTGGTCGGCTTCGCCGCGGGCCATCTCACCCGCCGCTTTGACTGCGAGGGCGAGCTGGCCTGGATCAGCGTGCTGCCCGACTACCGCGCGCAGGGCATTGGCGCGACGCTGATGCGCTTTACGGCGTCGTGGTTCGCCATGCAACGGGCGCGGCGCGTCTGCGTGGACGTCAGCCCGGCCAATGCCAACGCCCGCCGCTTCTACGAGGGCCTCGGGGCCGTGCCGTTGAAGCGGCACTGGTACGTGTGGGACGACATCACCCTGCTCGCCGCCCATATGCCGACTGCCGGAGCCTAACCCACAATTCGGGGGGGCGGGATGAGCGCAAGCGCCGGCCGCGGAGCGTATCCAAGAAGATGCGGGCGGGTGGGCGCAGCGCCGTCTTCCCGGCATTCCTGATAGACTGCGGCTGATGGCTTCCCCCGAGTCTTCTGTATGCTGCCGCTATCGCCAGGCCAGCAAGGGCGACGTGCCGGACATGGCGCGCATCCGCACCTATGATTGGGGCAGCGAGGAGTACTGGAACGAGCGCATCGGCGGCTACCTCGACCGTGTGAGCCACCCCGAGCAGGCGCTCATGCCGCGCGTCGCCTACATCGCCACCGCCGACGGCATGACCGTTGGCTTCGTCGCCGGCCACCTGACCCGCCGCTTGGACTGCCAGGGCGAGTTGGAATGGATCAACGTCCTGCCCGATTACCGCAAGCACGGCGTCGGCCTGGCGCTGCTGCGCTTCCTGGCGGCCTGGTTTGTGGGCCAGGGCGCGGTGCGGGTCTGCGTGGACGTCAACCCGGCCAACCCCGATGCCCGGCATTTTTATGCGCGCCACGGCGCCATCCCGCTGAAGCGCCACTTTTTGGTGTGGGAGAACATCGCGGCGCTGCTGCCGCCCAAGCGGGCCGCCCCCAAGCCTTGAGCCGGGTGCGCTCGAGCGAGGCGTGGCGCGAGGCCCGCGCCCGCCCCGGCCACTGGCGCCGCCGCAAGCGTTGCGGGAGGGCGCCGACGCCCACCGGCGGCAGCTCGCAGGCGCCCTGAGCAGAGCGGGCGCCCCCTGCCGGGAATCGAAGCCACGGCGCTGAGCAACCATCGGGAGCGACCCGAGTCAGGGGTGGAGTATCCACTCACCCTGCGCCTCCGGTCCGCTCCAGGCCGCGATTCGCAGCCCCGGGCTGCTGGGCGAGTCCACGGCCGCGGGCTATAATACTGGCCTATGCGGCCTCTTAGTCACCGCTGGCTTACCCTGACCGTCTGGTTGCTGGCCTCGGTGGCCGGGGCCCAGGCGCCCGCCGCCAAGCAGTATTTTACCCTGCACCCGGTCGCCCCCGGCGTCTTCGCCGCCATCGGCATTGCCGGCAGCGGCGCCGGCAGCAACGCCGGCTTCGTGATCGGCGACCGCGCCGTGGCCGTGGTGGACACCTTCCAGGACGCCAACGCCGCCCGGCAGTTGCTCGCCGCCATCCGCCACGAGACCCGGCTGCCGGTGCGCTACGTCATCAACACCCACTACCATCTTGACCACGTCACCGGCAACCAGGTGTTCGCCGACGCCGGCGCCGTCATCCTGGCGCAGCGCAACGTGCCGGCCTGGATCCACAGCGAGAACCTGAAGTTTTTCCCCCACCCCACCGCGGCGCAGCGGGCGTGGGTGGCGGGGCTGCGCAGTCCCGACCTGACCTATGCCGACGGGGTCGAGATCGACTTGGGCGGGCGGCGGTTGATTGTGCGCGTGTTTCCCGGCCACACCGGCGGGGACTCGGCGGTGCGGGTGGTGGGGGCGGGCGTGGTCTTCACCGGCGACCTGTTCTGGTGCCACTCGCTGCCCAACCTGATTGACGCCAGCACCGCCCCGCTGGTCGCCACCCTGGCGCGGCTGCAAGCGTGGACGGCGAACCCGCGCGCCCGCTTCGTGCCCGGGCACGGCGAGGTGGGCCAGGCCGCCGACGTGGCCGCCTTCCGCGGCTATGTGGTGGGGCTGCGCGCCCAAGTAGCCGCCGCCCGCGCCCGCGGCCTGAGCGGAGAGGCTCTGGCCACCGCGCTGCAGCCCGGGCTGCAGGCCCAGTACGGCGGCTGGACCTTTTTCAAGAATTTCGTCCGCCGCAACCTGCTCGACACCGATGCCGAGCTCGCCGGCACGAAGCACATTCCCCAGCCTGTCCACTAGCGCCGCCATGCGGAAACCGCTCCGCCTTTTCGCGCTCGCCCTCGTGGCCGTCGCCCCGCTGGCGGCGCAGCAGATGGACCCGGCGATCCTGGCCGCGGTGCGCTCCATCCGCGCCATAGACGACCATGCCCACCCGCCGGCGCTGCCGGCCAACGGCGTCGCCGACACCGACTACGACGCCTTGCCGTGCCCGCCCGGCGATCCCACCCCGCCCACGCTGGTCAGCCGGCTCGACAATCCGGCCTTTATGGCGGCCTGGAAGGCGCTCTACGGCTATCCCTTCAACGACCGCAGCCCCGCCCATGTGCGCCAACTGCTCGCCGCCAAGGCGCGCATCCGCCAGGCCCAGGGCAACAACTATCCCAACTGGGTGCTCGATCGCCTGGGGATCGAGACCGAACTCGCCAACCGCGTGGCCATGGGCCCCGGCTTGGCGCCGCCGCGCTTCCGCTGGGTGGCGTTTGCCGATCCGCTGCTGCTGCCGGTCTCGACCGCCGCGCTCGAGGTGAACCCCGACCGGCAATACTTCTTTGGCCGCGAGCGCGAACTGCTGGCGCGCTACTTGGCAGCGATCCATGTTGCCCGGCTCCCGGCCACGCTGCCCCGAGTATCTCGCGCAGATCGTGCTGCCCACGCTGGAGCGGCAGAAGCGCCTGGGCGCGGTGGCGCTCAAGTTCGAGGCCGCCTATTTGCGCCCGCTGAACTTCCATCGCCCCGACGCGGCGCGGGCCGAGCGGGTGTACGCCCGCTACGCCGCGCCCGGCGCCGGCGCTGCCGCGCCCGACCCGGCCGACGACTATGCCCTGCAAGATGCGATCTTCCACTTCATTGCCTTGCAGGCCGGGCGGCTGAGGCTGGCGGTGCACTTCCACACCGGCTTCGGCTGCGGCTCCTACTTCGACTTGGCGGGTGCCAACCCGCTGCTGCTCGAGGACGTGTTCAACGATCCCAGCCTGCGGGGGACGAATTTCGTGCTGCTGCACGGCGGGGTCGGCCCGTACGGCAAGATCGTGGCTTCGCTGGTGGCCAAGCCCAATGTCTACGCCGATTACTCCGGGCAGACCTGGGCGCTGCCCACCGCCGAGGTGGCGCAGGTGGTGCGCTATTGGCTGGAGTGGTATCCGGAAAAGGTGATGTTCGGCACCGATGCCTCACCCGGAGCGGTGGGGCAGGACTGGGAAGAGACGGCCTGGCAGACCTCGCAATCGGCGCGGGCCGCGCTGGCGCTGGCGCTGACCGGCATGGTGCGCGACCAAGAGATCCCCCGCGCCCGCGCCTTGGAGATCGCCCGCATGGTGCTGCGCGGCAACGCGCTGCGCCTTTACCACTGGCCCGACCGCTAGCAGCCCGTGGCGAATCGGCTTTCCGGCTCCGGTCGGATGCACGAGACCCGCTCTGGGCGCCGGTCTCGCACGTCTCCGTTTCAGCCGGCACTTGTTTCGCCACAGGCTGCTAGGCCCGCGCCCGCGCCAGCGGCCGCCGCAACAGCAGGAACAGCACCGCTCCGGCGGCCTGCGCCGCCATTCCCAGCGCGATCATCGCCGCCAAATCGCGGTCGAGCAGCAGGCCGAGCAGGGCGCTGCCGGCGAACCAACTGACACCCCAGACCGCGTGGAAGGCGCCAAAGGCGGAGCCGCGCTTGTTCATCGAGACCACCTGGGCGATGCCCGAGCGCAGGCAGGCGCTCTGGGCGCCGGTGCCCACCGCCCAGCAGACAATCGCCGCCAGCGCCGCCTTGGGCCCGCCCAGGAAGCCCAGCGGCAGCGCCAGCAGCGAGACGAAGGTGGCGGCGCTGAGCGTCCCAATGCCCCAGCGGTCGTAGAGCCGGCCCAGCCCCAGCCCGACGGCGCCCTCGCAGCCCATGGCGCCGGCGTAGAGCAGTGGGATCAGGGGATCGCGAAACAGCGCGTGCTTCACCCAGAAATAGGCGAAAAAGGGGAAGTCCAGGTAGCCGAAGGCCAGCAGCCCGGCGGCAAGGGAGTAGAGCCAAAACACCTGCGGCAGCACGATGATGCTGGGCGTTGGGGCGGCGCTGCCGCGGGTGGGATGCAGCGCCTTGGCCACCAGCAGGGCGGTGAGCGCCGCCGCCGCCGGCACCGCTAGCGGCAAAAAGGCCGAACGGAAGCCGTGGGTACGCGCCACCGCCATCGCCACCCAGAGCGGCCCCAGCACCGCCCCGGTCTGGTCCATGGCGCTGTGGATGCCGTAGCCCCAGCCGTGGCCCACCTCGCCCGTCGCCTCCGAGAGCAGCACGTCGCGCGCCGGGCCGCGCAGCGCCTTGCCGGTGCGCTCGGCGATCACCAGCAGCGCCGCCATCTGCCAGTTGCCCACAAACGCCAACGCCGGCACCACGATCAGGTTGACGGCGTAGCCGCCGATCGCCAGCCCCCAATAGGCCCGGGTGCGGTCGGCCAGGCGGCCGGTGAAGTAGCGCAGGCTGGCGGCGCACATCTCCCCCAGCCCCACCACCAGCCCCATCTCGAAGCCGCTCGCCCCCAGCGTCTGCAGATAGGGCCCGACGATCGCCCGCGCCCCCTCGTAGGTCATGTCGGCGAACAGGCTCACCACTCCCAGGGTCACGATGAAGCGCATCGCCGCCCGGCGCCGCCGCGCGCTCTCGCTCAGGGAGTCCAACTCGGGTGGCATGGCGGTTATATTCTCACTGGGGTTTGCGCGCTGCGAAGCGCAGCATCAGCGCCTTGACCCCCCACACCGTCGGCTGCTCGCCCTGGTGGTCGTGCAGGATGGCGAAGCCGGCAAAAGGCGCGGTCAGGTCGCGGCGGTCCATATAGGTGTAGTGCAGCAGGTGGTCGGGCGACTCCGAGACCGGTTCTCCCACCGCCACCGCCTGGATCACCACCACCCCGCCCGGCTTCAGCCCGGCGGCGATCTTGGGCAGCAGCGCCTGGTAGGGAAAGGGAAAATCAATCAGCGCGATCAGGTCCCAGCGGTTTTGGCCAAAGTCGAAGCTGTTGACGTCCTGCGCCACCGTGGCCACCGGCAGGCGCTCGGCCGCAGCCTGCTGCCGCGCCAAATCCAAGCCGATGTGCGAGAGGTCGAGATCGGTGACGCTGTAGCCCTGGCGCGCCAGATAGAAGGAGTTCCGCCCCGCCCCGCCGCCGATGTCGAGCGCGGCCGCACCCGGCGGCGGGCGCAACGTTTTCGCCGTGGCCACCAAGAACGGGGTCGGCGCGGTGCTCATGCGCCCGTGGGCGATGGCATAGATTAGGTCGTACTCAGTGGCGATGTCGCGGCTGGGCGGCGCCGGCTTGGCCGTCGGCGCGGTGCGGCAGCCCGCGCCCAACAAGGCGAGCCCCAGCAGCAGCGCGGGGAAGGGAAGCGTGGGCGAAATCCTCACGGCTTCCAGTATTGCCCAAGCGGCGCTCGGGCGTGCGCCGCGAACAATACAAAACTCTGACAATTGCGCCTCCGCCCCAGTGCCAGAATTGTGCCCAAGATGAATTGGCAGCCTTGCATCATCCAGGGCGGCATGGGCGCCGGAGTTTCCGACTGGCGGCTGGCGCGGGCGGTGTCGTCGCGCGGACAGCTCGGCGTGGTCTCCGGCACGGCGCTCGACCAGATCTTCGCCCGCCGGCTGCAGGACGGCGATCCCGGCGGCGCCATGCGCCGCGGCCTCGAGCCGTTCCCCTTCCCGGCGATGGCCGAACGCATCTGGCGCGCCTATTACATTCCCGGCGGCAAGGCTCGCGACGCCGCCTACCAGAGCCTGCCGCTGCCGGCCAAGGACAATCCCCGCGCGCTGCAAGAGCTGTGCCTGGTGGCCAATTTTGTCGAGGTCTTCCTGGCGCGCCAAGGGCATGCCCATCCGGTCGGGATCAACTACCTGGAGATCGTCCAGATCCCGCACCTGCCCTCCCTCTACGGCGCCATGCTGGCCGGCGTGGGCTACGTCTTGATGGGCGCCGGCATTCCCACCCGCATCCCGGGCGTGCTCGATGCCCTGGCCCAGCACCAGCCCGCGAGCTATGAACTGAAGGTGACCGGCGCGCAGGGGGGCGACGACACCACTCTGCGGTTCGACCCCGCCGACTTCCGGGAGTGCGACCTTCCGCCGCTGGCGCGGCCCCGCTTTCTCGCCATCGCCTCCTCGCACGTGCTGGCCGCCAGCATCGTCAAGCGGGCCAACGGGCGGGTGGACGGCCTCATCGTCGAGGGCCCGACCGCCGGCGGACACAACGCCCCGCCCCGGGGCGCGCTGCAGCTCGACCGGGCGGGCGAACCCGTCTATGGCGACCGCGACCAGGTGGATCTGGAGCAAGTGCGCGCCCTCGGCCTGCCCTTCTGGCTGGCGGGCGAGTACGGCACTCCGGAACGCCTGCGCCAAGCCTGGGCGGCCGGGGCGGCCGGGGTGCAGGTGGGCACGCCCTTTGCCTTCTGCTCCGAATCCGGCCTGGCGCGCCAGGCCCGCCACGCCATTTTGGCCGGCGTCGCCGCCGGCGCCGCGCGCGTCGCCACCGATTCTCGCGCCTCGCCCACCCACTTTCCCTTCAAGGTGGTGCAATTCCCGGGCTCGCTCTCCGACGCCGAGGTCTACGCCGCCCGGCCGCGCATCTGCGATCTCGGCTACCTGCGCGAAGCCTACCGCACGCCGGAAGGCGAGATCGGCTTCCGCTGCGCCGCCGAGCCGGCGTCCACCTATGTCGCCAAGGGCGGCAAGCTGGAAGACACGGTGGGGCGCAAGTGCCTGTGCAACGCCCTGCTGGCCAATATCGCCCTGCCCCAGCGCCGCAACGGCCAGCGCACCGAGCCCCGCCTGCTCACCGCCGGCAACGGCCTGCTCGACCTGGCCCGCTTCCTCCCCGCGCACGGCTACGACTACAGCGCCGCCGACGTCCTCCACGCGCTGCTGGCCCCGGCCTGATCCCCGCTCACTCGTAGCGCAGGGCTTCGATCGGGTCCAGCGCCGCCGCCTTCTGCGCCGATTAGTAGCCGAAAAACACCCCGATCACCGCTGAAAACGCCGCCGCGCCCACGATCGAGACCAGCGACACATCCACCTGCCAGCCGGCGAAGAGCGAGATCATCGAGCTGCCGGCCACGCCCAGGCCGACCCCGAGCGCCCCGCCCAGCGCGGCGAGCAGGGTGGCCTCGATCAGGAACTGGCGCTGCACGTCGTCGGCGGTGGCGCCCACGGCCATGCGGATGCCGATCTCGCGGGTGCGCTCGGTGACCGAGACCAGCATGATGTTCATGATCCCGATGCCGCCCACCAGCAGCGAGACCGAGGCGATGGCCGCCAGCAGCAGGGTCATGATGCCGCTGGTGGCGTCGGCGACCTCGGCCACCGCGGTCAGGTTCTGCACCTGGAAGTCGTCAGGCTCGCCCGGCCGGATGCGGTGGCGGCTGCGCAGCAGGGCGGTGACCTCTTGCTGCGCCGCCGCCACCGAGTCTTTGGAGACGCAGCCGACAAAGATCATCTGCATCCAGTTCTGGCCGCTGAGCTTTTTGGTGTAGGTGGTGTAGGGGACGTACTCGTTGTCGTCCTCGTCGTGCCCGTTCTCGTCCTGCCCCTTCGAGGCCAGCAGCCCCACCACGGTGAAGGGCAGGTTCTTGATGCGGACGGTTTTGCCGATGGGGTTGCTGCCATCGGGAAAGAGGTTCTCGTAGACGGTGGCGCCCAGCACGGTGACGTTGTTGGCGAGCTTGACGTCCTCGTCGCTGAAGCTGGCGCCGAGGTCATAGTGCCAGTTGCGGATGGGGAACTCGGCGGGCTCGGTGCCGACGATGTTGGTGCCCCAGTTGTTGTCGCCGTAGATCACCTGCTGGTGGCTCATGGCGCCGGCGGCGGCGCGCTGCACCTCGGGCACCTCGGTCTCGATGGCCAGCTCGTCGCTGTGGCGCAGCGTCTTGGTCGCGCCCCAGCCCACGTGCACCACGCCCGCCTGGCGGCTGCCCGCCTGCACCACCAGCTCGTTGGAGCCCTTGAGGGTCATCTCGCGCTGCACCTCGTCGTTGGCGCCGCGCCCGACCGCCACCATGGCGATCACCGCGCCCACGCCGATGATGATGCCCAGCATGGTCAGGCTGGAGCGCATCTTGTTGCGCAGCAGCGCCCGCAGGGCAATCCGCAGAATCGAGACCAGGTCCATGGCTGCAAGGAAGCCTAATCCACCCCCGCCCGGATGTCAAAACCGCCGGCGGCGGCCCCGGTCCCGGCCCCCCGCCCCCGGCTCCCTGTTCCCGGTTCACTGTTCACCGTTCCCTGGCCATTTTGCGCTACACTCAAAGCGTTTCCCGGAGGCCAGCCCCGTGCGCACACTCCTTTCTCGCTCCTATCTGGTCCTGGCAGTCACCGCCGCCCTCGCCCTCGCCGCCGCCGCGCAGGCGCCCGGCACCTACGCCGCGATGCAGTGGCGCCAGATCGGGCCCACCCGCGCCGGCCGCGCGCGCGCGGTGGCGGGCGTGCCCAGCCAGCCCAACGTCGCCTACATCGGGTTTGACAACGGCGGGGTGTGGCGCTCGACCGACTACGGGTCCACCTGGCAGCCGCTGTTCGACCAGGAGTCCACCGGCTCGATCGGGGCCATCGCCGTCTCCCCGTCGAATCCCAACGTGATCTACGTGGGCACGGGCGCGGGCATCATCCGCCCCGACCTGGCCACCGGCAACGGTGTCTACAAGTCCACCGACGCGGGCCGCACCTGGACCCACCTCGCCGACCTGCGCGACACCCAGATGATCGCCAACCTGGCGGTGGATCCGCGCGACCCCAACCGCCTCTTCGTCGCCGCCCTGGGCCACCCCTACGGCCCCAACGCCGAGCGCGGCGTCTTCCGCTCCACCGATGGCGGGGCCACCTTCCAGAAGGTGCTCTATAAGGACGAGTACACCAGCGCCAACGACGTGGTGATGGATCCCGCCGATCCCAACATTGTTTACGCCGCGCTCTGGCAGCAGCAGGAGGGCTACAGCGAGAACGTCAGCTTCGGCGCCACCACCGGCGGCATCTACAAGTCCACCGACGGCGGCACGACTTGGCAGCAGTTGGCCGGCGGGCTGCCGCCGGTGCTGGAGGCCAACCTGGCGATTGCACCGTCGAACCCGCAGGTGCTCTACGCCACCGTGGCGGGCGGGGCGCCGGGCGGACGCTTCGGCGCCGGCCGCGGCACGCTGCAGTTTTATAAGACCACCGATGGCGGCCAGACCTGGGCGGTCTCCGGCCACGATCCCCGCCCCATGGTCCGCATCGGCGGCGGCGACGTGCCCACGCTGGCGGTGGACGCCCACAACCCCGACGTCGTCTACGACTGCTCCACCGTTTTCTGGCGCACCGAGAACGGCGGCGCCACCTGGTCGGCGGTGCGCGGCGCCCCCGGCGGCGACGACTACCAGAAGAGCTGGGTCAATCCCGACAACCCCAATATCATCCTCCTGGTCGCCGACCAGGGCGGGGTGGTCTCGGCCAACCGCGGGCTGTCGTGGAGCAACTGGTACACCCAGCCCACCGCGGCCATGTACCACGTCTCGCCCGACGACGCCTTCCCCTACCGCCTCTGCGGCGGGCAGCAGGACTCGGGCTCGGCCTGCGTCGCCAGCCGCTCGATGGACGGCGAGATCACCTTCCACGACTGGCATCCGGTCAACATTCAGGAATACGGCATGGCCGCGCCCGACCCCAAGAACCCCGACTTGGTCTACGGCGGCGAGCGCACCGGCGTGAGCCTTTACAACCGCAAGACCGGGCAGACCGCCCAGGTCGGCCCCGACGAGGGCGGGCGCGGCGGCCCTTTCGGGCGCAACGTCCGCACCCAGCCGCTGGTGTGGTCGCCGGTGAACCACGACCTGCTCTTCTACGCCTCGAACGCGGTGTGGCAGACGCTCAACGGCGGCCATAGCTGGACCCGCATCAGCGGCGACCTCACCCGCGGCGCCAACTGGACGGTGCCGGCCAGCGCCGGCAAGTACGCCGCCAACGTCACCCCCTCGGCGCTGGGCACCATCACCGCCCTGGCCCCGTCGCCGCTCAGCGCTGCCGTGCTCTGGGCCGGCACCGACGACGGCAATATTCAGGTCACCCGCGACGGCGGCGCCAACTGGACCAACGTCACCCCGCCCGGGGTCAAGCCCTGGACGCGCATCTTCAACATGGACGCCGGCCACTTCGATGCGCTCACCGCCTACGCCGCCGCCAACACGCTGCGGCTGGACGACATGAACCCGCATTTCTGGCGCACCCACGACGGCGGCAAGACCTGGACCGAGATTGACCATGGCATCGCCCCTGGCGCGGTCGCCAACTCCATCCGCGAAGACCCCAAGCAAAAGGGGCTGCTCTACGCCTCCACCGACACCCAGGTCTGGGTGTCGTTCGACGACGGCGACAACTGGCACTCGCTGCGGCAAAACATGCCCGCCATCTCAGTGCGCGACATCGCGGTCAAGGATGACGCCTCTTGCCTGTGCTCGGATCTAGTGGCCGGCACGCACGGGCGCGGCTTCTGGATCCTCGACGACGTGACCCCGCTGCGGCAGCACGCCGCCGCCGTGGCCGCCACCTCGGCTTATTTGTTCAAGCCCGAGACCGGCATCCGCATCCGCTTCGGCACCAACGATCCCACGCCTTGGCCGCCCGAGGTGGCTGCCGGGCAGAACCCGCCGCCGGGCGCGATTCTTGACTATTACCTGCCGCAGGCCGCCAGCGGCCCGGTGCAGATCCAGATTTTGCAGGCGGGCAAGGTGATCCGCAGCTACACCAGCGCGGAAAACCCCACCGGCCCCAACCCCTACGACGATCCGGCCGCCTACGACCGGCTCTGCCAGCAGAACCCGAGCCTCGCCGACTGCGGCCTGCCGCTCTACTGGCCGGCGCCGCCCATGCTGATCGCGACCGCGGCGGGCATGCACCGCATCTGGTGGGACCTGCACTTTGACCCCATCCCCGGCGCCGCGGGCGGGGGCGGCGAGGGCGCCACGGGCGCGGTGCCCTACCGCACCTACCCCGGCGTCAACTCCCCCTGGGCCCCGCCGGGCACATACACCGTGCGCCTTACGGTGGACGGCCACAGCATGACCCAGCTGCTGACCATCAAGATGGACCCGCGCGTGACCACGCCGCCGGCGGCCCTGGCGCAGCTCAATACCCTGAGCTGCGAGATGTACGACGGCGCCATGGCCGCCCATGTCGCCTACGAGCAGGCCCGCGCCGCGCTGGCCAAGACCAGCGACGCCACCCTGCGGCGTGAACTGCTGGCGCTGGCTCCCAACCCGCCCGCCGGCGGGCGGGGCGGCCGCGGCGGCTTCTTCGGCCGCGGACCCGTCGGTCCGCCCACGCTCACCAGCGTCGGCGCCGCCGAGCTGGCCGCCGCCATGGCCATGCAAAACGCCGACATCACCCCCACCGCCGCCCAGGTCGCTGCCTGCCAGCAGGCCCGTACCCAGGCCGCCACGGTGATGGCGCGGTGGACCGCGCTGCAGGCCCGGCTGCACTAAACCCCGCTACCCTCGAGGCCGCCGCGCACGCGCGGCGGCCTTTGCCCTGCTCGCAGGCAACGCTTGCCGTTGCCGCGGCTTCGACTTGCTTATGGGCTAAGCCAAGCGCAAGCTGCAGCCGCTCCCGAAGTCCAAGCCCAAGGCCGAAGGACGCGATTTCTGGCTCCGCCCCGACAGCGCCGACTGCGTGGTCTGGACGAAGGCCCTCATCGCAAAATTGCCAGAGCTTGAGCCCTCGACCGCAGTTCGCGGAAAACGCCGCGAGGCATTCTCCTGAGCCCTCGCTTCCCACGCTCAGGGCTCCTTTCTTTGAAGTCGGCCGCGGCGGGGAATTCGCCCGCCGGAAACGGTAGAAAATGAGAGGGTGGCCGCGCCAGAGCGTGTGCCAAAGGGGCGGCAGAGGCGCCATGCTTAATTTTTTTCAGCCAATCAGCTTTTGCACTTGCTTTTTTATGGCTTTTGGTCCAGCATGCTTAGGAGGCGAGTGACACGCCAGTAGGTCGAAAGGCGACCCTATGGATATTCTCCTAGACCGGCTCGTTCGCGCGTTCCCGGAGCAGTTCCTATTGCGGCTGACGCAGCGTCAGACTCCCGTGTACCAACTGAGCGTCGAAGCCGCATTCAGCATCCTACAGTGGGGGACGGCGGAGGCGATGAGCGTGCTTCCTCACGTACGGCGCGGACTGTTCGAGGCAGAGGTTCGCCGCGCCGGGGAGGCGTGCGGATTGGACGTGTCCGATTCCGCTCACGCGGGCGAGAACTGCTCCTGTGTCACGGTTAGGGCCGATGGCTTGGTCATGACGGCGCACTATGTAGATGGCCCAGGTGAGTTCGTCCGCGACGCCGAATCGAGGAAGCAGAACGCAGCGGTGAATGAGTGGATGGGTGAGCACTGTGATGAGCGGCTGCTTGTGCGGCCGCTCCCGAGAGTGGGGCGCAAGCCGATATACCTGAATCTCCTGCACGGCGGCTGTTTTGACGACGCTGGGCGGGCAAAGCCGACGTTGGATCCCAGCACATTTTTCCTTCGCGTTTGCGTCCCCGCCGCCGACGGTTCCAGGAAGTACGTCCGCAACTGGAATGCCCTAGAGATTTTGAGCGCTTACGCTTCGATCCCGGTTGCTCAGGCTGCCGGCGCTCGGGAGGTCGAGGACAAGGCGCAGCCGCGCAGAAAAACTCCGCAGGGCTCCAGGGAAAAGGCCTGATGACCGGGACCCCTGGGTTCATCGGCGAGAGGCTGATGCAGGCGAGGGAAGCGCGCGGCCTCACCGCCGTCTCCCTGGCAGAGATGATCGGCGTGAGGAGCGCCAATATCTCCAACTACGAGCGAAAAAAGCAGAGCCCGAGCGCCGAGGTCATGGAACGGATAGCGAGGGTCCTAAACCAGCCCCAGGCGTTTTTCCTCCGCCCGATCACAGTTGCGAGTGAGGGGGTTTGGTGGCGCTCAATGAACGCGGCGGCAAAGGGGGCACGCGTGAGGGCGCTCGCTCGCCACTCTTGGTTGCGCGAAATCGTTGCGTACCTTAGCGAGTTCGTTGATTTCCCAGACGTCAATCTGCCCGATTTCACGCCACCGGAAGACATTCGAGAGATCTCGATGGAAGACGTCGAAGGGATCGCCCTCGACTGCCGTCGATTCTGGAACGTCGGCATGGGCCCAGTCGCCGACATTGTTCTGCTGCTGGAGAACAACGGAATCATCGTTTCTCGCGGGGAGTTGGCAGCGGAGAAGCTCGACGCCTATTCCCAGCACCCGAAGGATTCCGGCCACCCGCTGGTCTTCATCGGCTCCGACAAGGCGAGCGCGGTGCGCAACCGGTTTGACGCGGCGCACGAATTGGGACATCTGATATTGCATCGCAACGTGGACGCGAGAAGAATCAGCGGTTCAGCCACGTTCAAAATGATCGAGGACCAAGCCCATCGATTTGCGGCCGCCTTTAATCTGCCGGCCGAAGAGTTCGCAAATCAATTATGGGCACCAACGCTCGATGCTTTCCTGGCCATGAAGCCCCACTGGAGGGTCGCTATTGGTGCAATGATTAAGCGATGTGGTCAGCTTGGGATTGTAACGGACGAACAGGCAACGCGGCTGTGGATCAACATGAACCGGAGGCGCTGGCGAACGAGGGAGCCTCTCGATGACCGAATTCCGCTGGAGCAGCCGCGTTTGCTGAGGCGAAGCTTCGAGCTCCTGATTAACGAAGGCATCAAGTCCCCCGAGCAGATTGCCACGGACCTCGCTCTCAACCTGGCGGACATTGAGTCGCTGGCCTGTCTTCAGGAAGGCTACTTGTCGGGCAGGGCGCCAGAGGTGATCGCGATGCCCCAGTTGCGCAGGCAGACCCGCCCGAAAGGCACCAGCGGGAGCGTAGTCTATTTTCCTCCGAAGGGGGACTAGAGCCGCCAGCGACCGTTTCACGATCCAACTGGCGGCCCCTCGGCGTTCGGTCGGCGCAAATCTGCACGGCCTCGCGTCGCGCCTGCCCCCCACCGGAGTTTTGCGGTCGCCTGCCGACCGTATTTCCTTCCCTGCAATCGCAGCGCGGGATAACGTACGCTAAATTTCGCACATTTGAAAAGACCTGGGCTGGTCTGGTACAAACAGCGCTGGCGCCCCTGGCAGGGGGCGCCAGCCAAACCGGACAGAACAGGAGACCAGCATGGCGCAAGATCAAGAACCGGTCAAGGCCGGGGGTGTGATTCAGATTGACGAGCGGCCGATCCGGGACCACGTGGACCAAGTGGTGCGGGCGACGGTGGAGGAGACGT
>Ga0307373_10002255_pt1 | contig 34933 bp, 38 predicted proteins | sample OX2MG_FD_202534 | JGI IMG/M metagenome (GOLD analysis project Ga0307373, IMG submission 202534) | Soil microbial communities from Risofladan, Vaasa, Finland - OX-2 | ecosystem: Environmental > Terrestrial > Soil > Coastal area > Acid sulfate soil | place: Finland: Risofladan, Vaasa | collected...
CGATTCACGCTCCATCGCTTTGGCGAAAACGGAGAGCCGCATTGTGCTGGGCTACATGAACGAGATGGCACGGTTCTGTGAATACGCGGTTGACGAGGCTGGCGGCTTAGCCAGATGTGATACGCGGGAGCTGAACCGTGGGCTCAGGAGGGAATTGCACCTGTCCCGGCAGCCGCCCGGGTACTTCGTCCCGATCGAACTGGCCGGTGGATTCCGCGGCCGGTTACCGCTTAGGGTCGACGATTGACCTCATACGAGTTTGTGTGCCCCTCAGGCAGGAAGTACCCCGTCGATGAGCTTCCAGCGCGTGCCCTGCCATCGCGGAGCGCGACGGGTCCGATAGCAATCTGATGGCGATCGTGATCGCGAACCTCTTCGTTGGAGTGGGTGATACGGTTCGCGCCGGTGGACGCGAGATCGGGTGTGCCTTGAAGACAAGGATTCGGACCAACCGGCTGTATGCGGGTCCGATCGCATTCGAAGGCGAATGGGAAGGCAGGTGGCAGCTCCTGCCGAGAAAAGCCGTGAGCAAGATGACGATCTACGTGGTGCGGCGACTGATCTAAGCATCCGGCGCTTCGATGACCTGCCTCAGACGGCTAGTGAGCGAATACTTCCTGGCGTCTTCAAGATTTGAGCCGCTACTGGAGCCTAGTGCCGGGAACAGGGCTTCGGCTGGCCGTCCATGCTACGGTCTCACCGGCAGGAGCCAAATGACCCAGCCCAGCGCACCAGAGGCCGCTCCTTTCGGCACCGATCCGGTAGCCCTTGGACCGGCTGTCCTGGACTACTTGCAGCGAGTGATGGGCATCGACTCAGAGTGGTCAATCCGCTCAGAGCGAGAGCTCACGTGGTGGCCGCACACATATAAGCAAATAATCGTCGCCGAACCACCGATAGAAGACGAAGGCCTGACCTTGACTCCCTTCGCTTGTCGAACCGAGATCCTTGAGGCGATGCCTGAGAGTCCCCGGCTCTATGAGACTCTCAGCCTGGTGAATCAATTTTCGTCACTGGCTTCGCTCATATACGACCCGGACACAAGGACTGTTGCCTCTACCTCCCGTGTCCACATTCATACGGATTCGACGTGGCTGGCTCAATTTCTTCAGGCAGCCGCGGCGATCCAACTAAACCAGGTTGAGCAACTCGGACCCTTTTGGGAAGAGCAACTCGGCGGCCGGTTTGTTCGGTCGGCCCACCCTGATTCTGGTCTCCGAAAGTACCCGGACGAAATCGTCAATGTAGTCGAAAATCTCTTCGCTCCCGCTGGCCAATCCGAGAGCCCCTTCCTCGGGCTTGTGGACGCGGTCGACCGGCTGCCGCACAAATGGTCGACGCTGGAGCGCAGTAAAGACCGATTGGTTGCCGAGGTCCGCTTTCGCGACGCCGTCCCAATGGAAGAACGCATCGCTAAAGGAGAACCAGTCAATACAGGGCTGTTGAAGGTGACCACTGATGAGAAGCATCCAACACTCGGTCATGGTCTCATCATTGCCTTGTCGCTCCCTATTGCAACGGACGAGGGTGTCCACCATATGGGTGCCAACATGAACAATTACATGGAAGCGCAGGGGCCCGTCCATCTTCAGATGCTGGGTTCCTGGACCGCCGCAGAATTGCTGCAATTCCGAACCTTTGTACCGGCCTTACTGGCGCAGAACCACGATGCCGCCTGGCGAATTCAGTTAGTCCACACGTTCATGCTCTACGCGATGGCGCGCGCCGAAGTGTTCGGCGGGTTGCTGAGGAAGCAATCGCTGTTCGCTCGGCCTTCGCTGTCCAAGCGCCCGAGCCCTAGGCCGAATCTCGACGCGTCTGCACTGCAACGTTCCGGTGACACGATTGCAAGTTATGCCCAAGTTCTCAACGAGACGATATTTGCTGCGCGCAAGAGATTTGAGCGCGATGCGCCGGCCGGGGATCAAGGTGAGCTCTTTCTCGAGCTGACCGGATTAATGCTCAACGCAACAAATCAAGCCCTCAAGGAACTCGGGTTGGAAGATGAGCTCCGTCAAGCGACTCTCTTGAAGTTAATTGAACTGTTTCTCGTCAAGGTGATGGGCGATCCAAATGGTTTGGACCCGGCGGTTCGCGAAAACAAACGTCGCATTTATGATCTGCTGGTTCAGCACGAACGCCGATGGGCTAGCACATGGCACGATCTCGTCGCGCAAGGCACCGTCGACCAACTCAAACAGGAATTTGAGCTCTATCGATGGGACAGTCCGACTCCCATTGATAAAACAGCTTTCGTAGCGTATCCAACGTTCATGGCGGTCCAGTTCGCACGTTCCATGGAAAAACCATCAGCGCTGCCAGCTCAGGGCGCTGTTCAAGTGCTCGCGGACATCGTTGGTGGATGTCTGACCGCAGCACGACCTGACCGGTTCGCCGCCGAAATCGCCATGCGTGATCGAGCGCAGGTTCTCGCCGAGACCCTCAGCCCAATTGGGCGTTTTCTCTAGGAAAATCTCACCCTCGCCTGACATCTGGCTAGTGCCTGTTCGGCAGCCTCAAACCCTTGGTCCAAGGCTCGCTGAAACGAGGGGATGGCCATGGCAGGACTATCAATGGCCTCGAGAGCGAGGCCCATCGCGTAGTGCGCTACGCCCGATTCGTGCTTCTTGACAGCGACATCTGCCCACGCATGCGCCTGTTTGAGTTCGCCCGCCCTAGTAAAGGCGATCGATAGCCACGCTTGAGCGTCTGGTGCGCCTAGGCTTGTTGCCTTCAAATAGGCGACGACCGCACCCGGCAGTTCGTCTTTTTCGAGGTTCACATGACCGGTAGCCAGCCACGCATCCGTAGATTCCGGACTCAATTTGCGTCCCTGCTCGACGCAGTCTGTGGCCTCATTCAGCCGCCCAAATTGGAGGTGCACGAGGCCGAGCCTCAGCCAAGCCGCACCCAAGTTTGGGTCTCCCCTAATTGCGAGCTCGTAGCTTTCAACAGCGCGACTCATATCTCCCAGAGCTTCGTAGGCTTGCCCCAAACCCAAGAAGTTAAGCGGCTGAGGACCAACGAGTTCGTGGAGGTGTTGATAACACTGCAGAGCCTCGTCCGGTAGGCCGATTTCCAGTGAGCTGCGGGCCCTCCGCTCCCAACCGGTGACGCTCCGCGGATTCACCTCCGTAGCCCGGAGAAAGCTGATGCGGGCCTCGTTGTGTCGATCCATACGCACTAAAGCATCGCCGCGTTTCACATAGGTCTCAGCGGAATACGGGTCCAATTCCAAAGCTCTGTGAAAGGCCTTGAGAGACTCGTCGAATTGGCCCCGCTGAACCAATAGCTCGGCCCACTCTGACCAGAGTGTGCCGTCTATTCCGTCCAGTGCCAAAGCCCTTTCCAGATATCTGTAAGGTAAATCCGGATCTTTCATTGCTCGCGCGGCCCTTTCCCGTCCAAACCACCACCGATAGTTGTTAGGTTCGAGGTGGGCCGCCGTTCGCAAGCTTTGCCCCGCTTCGTCTGGCCGCCCTGCCTCGATTAAGACCTCGCCTCGGACGCCCCACGAGAAGGCGGACTCTGGCTCAAGTTGGACCGACCGGTCGGCAGCCACGACCGCATCCGATGTTCGGCCGAGAGCACTTAAGCTCGATGCCCATCGAGCTTCCGTCAGAGCTGGCTGAAAGTCAGTCGCGGCCGGTACTGGGACGGCCTCCGAATGTCTAGAGCCAAGTACTGCCTCGAGCACTCGCCTAATCTGCGTAAACGTGCCAATTCGCTTGGAGGGATCTTTGTCTAGGCAGCTCACGATGAGGTCATGCAGTTCACGTGGCAATCCTTTGATTTCCGGGGGCCGACTCGTCGCGTGGAGCCGCGCAAACTCGTTCCAAGACGCTGCCCGGAATGGAAGGGTCCCTGTAAGCATCTGGTACAGCATTATTCCGAAGGAGTACACATCTGCTCGGATGTCCACGCGTTTGACGTCCACAAACTGTTCCGGCGCCATGTATGCCGGTGTGCCTGCGCCGTGCCCTGTCTGCGTAACGCCAACTGGTTGAGCGCTGAAGTCTCGTTTAGGCAGACTCGGGGGTCCCTGGTCGGAGGCCCCTTCGTTCTCGAGAACTTTCGCCAGCCCGAAATCGGTGACCTTAAGGATGCCCGTGTCACTAACAAGGCAGTTCTGAGGTTTGATGTCTCGATGGGCCTTAAGGCCATGCTGAACGGCATATTCCATTCCATCGCAGAAATTGATGGTCAAGCGAAGAGTCAATGACATCTGTCCGGCGAGCTTGCCACTCCGTATTAGGTCGGAGAGATCACCTCCATTCACATACTCGAGAAAGATGAATGGGCGACCATCAATTACTTCGACACGTTCCGCCGTGACGATATTGGGGTGCACACCAAGACGCATCCAGAGCAATGCCTCTGCGACAAAACGAGACGTGACCGGTGAGTGGTGCTCGAATACCGTGTTGGGGAACGTTTTAGCGGCTGCCATTTCCCCTGATGCGATATTGCGGGTGATGAAGACTATGCCCATTCCGCCCACAAGCACCTTCTCGACAGCGTACAGGCCGCGGATCCTCTGGCCGACCTGATACTCGAAGCTCTGGTCAATCACGTCGTCAGTATCAGCTCTGCGATCGGAATACCCGTCCATACGGAGACCACCTCTGCGACGATCTTCTTTGTCACCGACGCGCGAACCACCGGGGCATCGCCGGGGCCAGCCGTAAGTGCCGGGAAGACAACTCTCGCGCAGGCTTCGTCGAGGAGATCGATCGCTTTGTCGGGCAAGCGGCGACTTGGCAGGCACTCATGAGCCAGCTTGGCGGCCAACTCCGGGACCCCATCCTCGATGTGGACCCCATACTCCGACTCGAATCGAACGACATAGCCTGCCAGGACTATCGCAGCAGCCTCTTCGACCGTCGGTTCGGCGACCATTATGGGTTGAAAGCGCCGTTCGAATGCAGCGTCCTTAGCGAAATACTCTTCGAATTCGGCAGAAGTGGTTGCACCGATGAGCCGAAGCGCGCCGCGAGCCAGTGCTGGCTTCAGGATGTTGGCGGCGTCAAGCGCACCGTGCTCAACCACGCCGGCACGCACCAGCGTGTGAATCTCATCTATGAACAGAATTACGTCCGGACGCTTAGCAACCTCTCTAACGAGGGCCTGAAGTCTTTCCTCGAACTCACCCCTGTAGGACGCACCGGCGACCAGGTCCCCGACGCTTAGTTCGATGATTCTCTTTCCCTGCAAGGACTTGCCATTCGCAATCCGCCATGCCAGGCCTTCCACAATCGCCGTCTTCCCAACGCCGGGGTCTCCGATCAAAACCGGGTTGTTCTTGGTAACGCGGCTTAACGTCCGGACCAATTGAAGTAGCTCTTTGCGGCGCCCGATGCATTCCCGTATAGCCCCGGTCCGAGCAAGCTCGGAAAGGTCGCGTCCCAACCGAGGCAAGATCGCGGCCGAGTCAGCCGATCGAGCATTCTCAGTCCCGGCAAGCGCTACTTCCGTGAGCCTCGCCAAGTCGACATCAAGCTTGGCAAGCAACCCCCGCAGGCTCTCAGGCTTAGATATCAGGAGTCCGACGAGCAGATCACGCGATTCAAGGGAACTACGGCCGCCGGCAAATTTCGCCCCTGCTACGAACGCCGCTCTACTCTCAGTGGAGCGGCTGATGGGCTTATCTGGATCATGCCGAACATTACCGCCAGCGGTCAGGCGACGGAGGTTTCGGTACAGGTTCTTCGGCTCGACATCCGCAAGTCGAAAGACCTCAGCAATTCTCTTCGCTTCCGCGCGAAGCTGGTCCTGATCGCTCCTCGAGATACCTGACCAGTCACTGATGTCTAGAGCGTTTGGGACCTTGCATACCCCGACGAAGAGGTGCACCGGCTCGATGAATTCAGCGCCGCCGCGGCGCGCTTCATCCTGAGCCGACCTCCAGGCAAGTCGGAGTCCGGCCGACAGCTCAGACATCGGTCCTCTGCACGCCAGACATTCTGCCGACCGAAGAGGGTAAACGCAATGCGCGCCACTTGAGCGGCGGTCCGGTCGGCGCCTCGCGCTTGAGCGTGATGGATCTCGTCGAGACTACCGCCTACGTCAAGCACCACCTCGCACTCGCCGGACGCTCCGACACCCTGTTCAGCGACGACGCCCTGGTCGTCATCCAGCAGGCCTCGCGCGGCCTGCCCCAAGAGGTCAACAACCTCGCCGTCCAAGCCCTCGTCGCGACCTTCGTCAAGGACAAGTCCATCGTCGACGAGTCGGCCAAGATGGCCGTGCTCGAGGTCGTTGAACAATGAGGCGGCCCACCGCATCGCCCTCAGTGACCGACCCGCCGCCGTGGTGGCTCGAGATGTGCGTTGGTTGTTGGCGCTACACCGCACTTGAGGTCTACGAGCTCAGCTGCTGCTGCTCATGTCGCCGCTGCAACCACGACGGCGAGCGTCAGCTGTCCGCGGTCGCCTGGATCTGCGACAACTGCGATGTAGTCGTCGAGTCGGTCGGCGTCTTCACGCATTGGCCGACCGCGCTCGATGCTCGGCGCCAGGTCCTCAAACGACGAGAGCTCGACGGCACTTCACTGTGGCGCGGAACGACACGTCCATGACGAACGTCCGCGGCATGTTCACGGCGAATGGCGCCTAACAAGTGAGCCGCTGTACAGCCAGGCCGAGCGAGCCATCGCTTCGGTGGTCGAAGCTGGGTGCCCTCTCTGCAACGCCGAGCTGCGAGTCCATCACGGCCGCGCCTGCTGTCCGTGCTGCGGCGACAGCTATCGAGCGGGTGGGAGCAGGCTAGAGATTAGGCCGTGTCCCGAACACGCGCGGTTTTGCCACCATTGGAAAGCGGTTTGGGAACATCGGGCAACCGAGCGTGCGGACGGCGCCTAGGAAATCGAGCATCCCCGCCGGCCGTATGCGACACGTAAGTCAGCGTTCCTTAGGGAACAATTAGGGAACAACCGCCCTCGATCGGGCCGTGTCGTTGGATGTCGTTTCGTATTCGCAGTCGACAACCCAATTCGCTCCGATAGAACCCGGCTTACAGTCCGCGCTGACCACGTAGCCTCGCTCATCTGTCGAATCCCCGAGAAGCCGACGGGGGCCGCGAGCATCCCCGCCGTATCACAGCCGTATCACGCATTCCCGGCACCGGACGGCTCTAGGGGGTCACCAAAGGACATCAACCTGGTCGATTTCGTATTCGCGAGGACGACGCGGGAGTCTGTCGGACACCGGAGGACACGGCACCGACACGGTTCGGGACCGTGAGGCCCCCGGGGTCAAATCCGGGCCCCCGACCATTGTCCGCCTCGGACTGGTGGACACATGTCTCACTACGTCAGTCGCCAGGTCCAATGATGCCGATTAGCGATGAGCCGTCGGGAACAGACCGTTGTGTGCTAACGATAAGGGGCGCCATGCTGATCTTGGGGAGGCAGGTCAGATGTAGAAGGCGCCGAGGAGCCGCACCCCGTCGTACGAAAAGGAATGCGCCGGTGGCCAGTCAACTAGCTCAGGGTGATTCGGCCATATCTGGGTGAGGGCGGGCTCGATCTGCGGATCGTGGTTCATCACGCAGTCCTCGTCATCGTCTGCATCGTGCGCCACGATCTGGAATCCAAGCTCGCCGACCGTCACCGTGGCCAAAGTGAAGGGAAGCTCTCGGCCACCACGGTTAATAGCAATGGCACCAGCGTCCGCTGACGCCAGCATGTCTTTGCTACGACCTACGCGCGGCAGGTGAAACAGCCATATGCACGTACTCTGCGATGGCTGTTCGTGCTCTCGAAGCCAGTGGAGATGGTCTACGACATGTGGCTCGGGTACGCGGCCATCAGCCGCATGCAACAGCCACGCAATCTTTGCGGTCCACAGGGCCAGTAGCGGCATGTCAGCATTCGTGAATTGAGTGGGCCGTCCCAGCACTGGCCCCGCCAGGAGCTTCGAGGCTTTGGTTTCGATGTTCGAGGACCAGACGTGATTGCATGGGTCGCAGATTGCCTTCGCTCGAATTGCCAGGGTTGAGTTGATATATGGCCTTTGCCCCGTCCGCATGACCATGGGCTTGTTGAGAAAAAGGGTCCGGTTCAGCCAGTCGGGAAAGACATGCTCCCGGCTCAGCTTTCCAACGCTCCCGCAAAGAATGCAACTACCTGTTGTCACATCAACCCCGATGGTTCTGGAATCGACCCCATATATAGGGCGCGCCCGGCGCGCGCGAGTCGGGCGCTGCAATCATGCCGTCGGCGGTCTTAACCATCGGCGCACAGCTATCAATTTGGATCCTCCCCACCATCGGCGTCGGATCGCTGACGGTGCGATTTGCCAGTTCAAGCCGTGCTTCGCAATCACGGCCCTCGCCTTTTCTAGGCGACCGTCGCGACCGCCTGTCCTAACGAAGAGGTCCACCGAGACTTTCGTCAAGTCGACCTCAACTTGAAGCCCGTCGGGAACCGGCTGAGGTGTGTGGATGAGGAACCTCAACTCCTGCTCGAACCCAAACTTGCGGCCTTTGGAGAAGAAGGGTCCCAGGAAATGGTGAACGTCAACCGGCTGCTTGTTATGGTCGATGTACTGAATCTTGCTGGCGAAGCACTCCAGAGGCGAACCGGGATGATCAAGGCCTAGCGCAAGCGCACCGGCGTACGTCTTGATCGCCACCGAGCCTATTGCTCGTCCGTAGGCATCCCACATGTCCGCGGACTCGTCATTGCCCACGTACCAACATGAAACCAGGTGTCTTGGTTTAGCGAAATCAACTGCTTGTTTAAAAGCCTGAGCTACCAGCTCAGGGCCGTTGACGGCGTGGGCGAGGTAAGGCCATTGCTGTGCGATAAGCTGCGCAGACGGTCTGAGGTTGGGCTTCGGGATGCGTCCCTCGAACTTGTCCTGAAGCACCTCCAAGCGCGTGAACCAGAGGCTGTTGGCCTCAAGCATTTGGATCAAGCGCGGCCACTTCATATACCGCCAAATCGGCTGATTCCAGTCGGGAACTGGCACATGTGCCGAGTGGGACATATGAACCCTTTGACTCAATGGTGCACCTCGTCATTCGACTGTTTGCACTGCCGACGAGACCCGGGTTCGGTGGACTGGTGCTCTCGATTCAAAGTTCTGTGCGTTCCAAGAGTGCATCTAGGCCGGACATCATTGGGGCTCTTAGTAGAGCGTTCGCGATCCTTTGCAGCGTCCGGTGATTCACGGGCCGCCCGTGGGATCCCGCGCGGCCGCCACCCAGGCGGCCTTCGCGGCTGCGCGCGCGCCGAGTGCCCAGAAATCGCTAGCTGCCGCGTACAGATCCGATCGGCACGCGAGCGCAGTCGTCCAGGTTGTAACTCAACCGCTCTCGCATCAGGAGCCTGGCCGACGGTAAATGTAAAGGAGGCCCAGATGTCAGCAGCCGCAGTGGTCAGCGGCCGGCCGATGGTGCTGGGAATGGTCATTCCTGGATTCCTGCGGCTCAAGTTCATAGTTGGTGGAGACAGGCGCGCAATTCGGCCGAGCCTGGCGAATGACAGACCTTGCAGGGCGCAAGCCCTTTCGAGTGCCTAGGGGTCCAGCCTGATCCGTAGGCCTCCCCGTGACCGATCCGTGGCGGAGATTAGCTGGCCGAAGGACAAGGTTGTGCGAGGCTTCAGGCCCAAGGATCGCCCGATTCGTGACCCGGTGCCGACAAAGCCAGTGACGGAACGGCTACTACGAGAGTGGTGGCATCTGGTCCCGGACGACACACCCGAATAGAACCCGGCGCACCGCTCCAGCTTGGGTGCTACCGCCGCCCGGGCCGATTGTTCGTTGTACCGAGCGCCTTACCCATGACGGCCTCGCCGCCACGCTCCAAGGCTCTCCACACCGCCGCGACTGGACCCAGTACGAATAAGCCACCCGCGACCCACAGGCCCCAGGTCTTGATGAATGGCGTCCCGAACGACTGGCCAAAGTTGAAGCCACTGGATGTGCTCGGTGAGCTGCTGTAGAAAGTAGGCACGACCCACTGACTGACCACGTACACCGCCGCCGCTAGGAGCCAGAACGTGCCGATGATGACGACCATCAACCGCCAGAGCGCCACTCGCGTCGTTGGCCCGCGGCTCGTGCGGTACGTGGGTCGGTTAGACACAGCGCGATAAGCCTAGACCGTGGGGTCGGCAAGGCGGACCTGGGGCAACGGACGTAACGCCGTATTCCTCGGCCCGTGAAAGACAAGCCCGCGCCCGCGCCGGGCGTCGTGCTGCGAGTAGCTGACAGCAAGCGTTCTCACGACGCGACCGCGAAGGCCGAGGCCTCGCGGCAGGATAGGGCAGCGAATCGAGTCGTGCGACCATGACGAGATGTTCCCCGAGTGACATCGAGGACATGAAGACGGGCGGCTCTGTGGCGGGGGCGGAGGTTCAGGCCGTTTGGCGTGATCAGCGTCTACATCGACGGAGACGGCCGGTGCTTGCATCGAGGACTCCTTCTTATGCTCTAGTGCACGGGATGCCCAATGACGAGTGGATCAGCTACGTGCCACCTAGGTGGAGGGCAGGCCTCGGGGCGCAGGGCCTCTATTCGAGCCAGGACAACGTTCCGCCTCAGGAGCTTCGGGTGGAGGCAGTGGACACGGGCGAGGGGTATTGGATCGCCAAGCTCGTCAATACCCGACACGGAGGCCAAGTGGCTCGGTGCCGCCACTCCATGATTCACCTCACGAAATCGGACGCCATCAGATGCGGACGGCATCGATTGCTGGAGCTTTTCGAAGCTGAGTCTCGCCGCGATGAATGGTCTCCGGGTCCGGAGGATCAGCCAGTGCCGGCACCGTTCCCATTGGGCGCCCGGATCGAGTACACAGGTCTCAGCTCGCGCGATCTAGAGAGCGGGGTACCAATCCATCGCGGCGAGGTTGGCGTCGTGATCCACGTGGAGGCCCCTGGCGCGGCTGGGACCAAGGACAAGCTGCCCGAAGATGGGTATTGCATCGTCCGTTTCTACGGCATCGAGGGCGACGAGGACACCATTTGGCCTCGTTTCGACGACGAGGGCGACTGGCGGACGCGGTATCGCCTGGCCGATGACTAACTTGTTGTCCGAGGCCGAGTTGATGGTGGCAAGATCATTCGGCTGGCGAGTAGAGTCGTGCCGCGATGGCCGACTCCAGGTGAACTCCGCCTCCGGACACCTAGGACTATAAGGACTTGTGTACCGTCGCGTCCAGGACAGGCAGCGACGTGACGCCGCCTTTTAATTGAACGTGACCCACACGAACGAATTGAGCGACCGCCAGATTAAACACCTGGAGTTCATTCAAGGTGTAATTAGTCGCCTAGCAAGCGATTCATTTCTCATGAAGGGCTGGGCTCCGGGTCCTCAGGAGCCGCGTAGACCCTAGGGTGGGCAATGCGGACACTTGCCTTTGAGATCGAACGCTATCTCGGCTCGTTCAAGGGAGTCGGAGAGAACAGGCCTGAGTTGGTCATGGGCTTCTTCCCTAGTCCTCCATTCCTGAACCGCCGGCAGTTTCGGGAAGTCACTGACCGTTTGCCAAATGCGTTCCACAACGTCACTTGTTAGGTCTTTCGTCACTATCGGTGAGAGCGCGGGCTCGCGGTCGATGTCGAGCTGCCAGCTCGCTTCGAGTCGTCCGTTTTCAACTCGCCACATGACCGCCGCCACATCAACGTCGCCACGCCCGATGCCGTTCAGCAGGTCGTGAAAGCTGGTTGGGTCGCTCGGACCGGTCACGCGGTCTGCCTCCTTATGACAGAGCCCACCGAAGCGCCTGGTCGCCTCTCCATACCCGTCGGCGATCGTGTTCCACTGGTCCACCTGGTCTGCGACATGTGGGAAATGAACCCTGAAGTCCTGTGCTCGAGGCGACGACATACTCATTGTGTTCGTGGCCTTGAACCGGCCGTCACGGGCCTGCATGAACAGGGCCGTGTCCGTTGCCGACCTTGCGAAGGCGTGAAGGTCGGCCAGATGGTCCCTGTACGCCGGACTGTCTTTGCGCCGGTTGATGTACACCCATTGCGCCCACCCCAGCAGGCCGAGAAACAAGATGCCTTCCGCGGCACGATCGAGGGGATCCGGCAAGGACAACGGGTTGAGGACACCGGCAACCAACAGCGCGGTGCCGAGTGCGAATTGAATGAGAAAGAGCCAGCGGCCGATGGCAGCGCGCATCCGGTCATTTGACCACTTGCCGTGGACAATGGGCCAACCCAGTGGGAGCATGTACCAGCCATGAGCGCCGAGACGATCACCATAGTTATCGCCGGTCTGGCTTTGATCGTCTCGGTCGCGGCCCTAGTTGTGTCACTGAGATCTCTCGTGAAGATCTGACCGCGCGACTCGAGCAGTTCCAGTTTTCATGGACGCCCCTAGTTGCGGTACAAAGGTGGCAACGTGGAGGAAGAGGGCGGAACGCGAGCACTGGATTGCACCGTCCACCTGGAAGGTCGTGGCTTTGTTCACAACCTCATCCTCACCATCTTTCTTGACGACGAGTCCGCCCAGACGGCCAAGATCGCAGTTTGGGACTTCAAGCGGGCTCCTGCGACCGGGCAGGAGACTTTCATCTACAAAGTTCAGCAACCCAGTCAGGCTAATCAGCTGATAGCCCGGATAGAAGGCACATTCCAAAACGTGTTCAAACAGCAGATCAGGTTCACCCAGCGCGGTGTCGTGCGCGTACCTCCCGAATCCGAACTGGCGATGACCTCAGGTGCTCCCGACTACTCGTGGCCTTGGAAGACCATCAAGCCTGCATAGGGCTGCGCCCGAAGGCAACGCGGTCCTCAGGGTTCGGCGGCGGGGCGGAGTGTCCGAAGCTACGCCGCGGACTCCCAATTCTTCGCGATCGCTATTTGGGCAGCAGCTAGGGTCATCAGTCCCGCGCAGACCTTGGTGTGGAGCGAGTTCTCGAGGCCATCTTTCTTGGTCGCCGTGTAGGGACCGGTCAGAGGTTCCGGCCAAAGGTTCTTCGGATCGGTCGGGTGGCCGCCTATTTCGAGCGGAATTAAGTGGTCCTCTTCGTAGTCGGCCAGGTTCGTGTCTGTGTAGCCGTACGCCTTGATCTGTTGCGCCTTGAGGGCGTCGGTGTAGCGGGACGATGGTCTGACCGTGGTCGTGTAGCCGCTTACGCAGAGGGTGGTGAGGATGTTGTCCTGCGTGACTCGGGGATCAGCGACGCCAGGAGTGCATGTCGGGTCCGGCAGTCCGTTGGCCGAGTGGCATTGGCCGGTCCCCGGAGCGTTCGCCGTAGGGGTACTGACGACCACGCTCGCAATCGAGGACTCATGCGAATGCCAAGCGAGCCCGACTCCCACGGTCAGCGCCACCAGGCAGACGATGACCAGAACGACCAGGGCTAATCGTCGGCCGCTCAAGTCACGTGGATCGTGGTCTGAGCCGAGGCGCTTCCGCAGGTGACGATGATCGGCCAGCTACCGGGGGTCGTGTTGGCCCCAACCTTCCACGTCCAACTCACGTTGCCAGTCGCGTCAGAAGTCGCTGCACCCAGGCCCGCCGCCTTCGACGGTCCGGACTTGTAATCGACCTCAATCGAGTAGGACGTGTTCGGTGCGGTCCTGACCTGAAGGGTCGCATCGCTGCCGTGCGCCACCGTAAGCGGGGCGTTCACGAACGTCACGAACAACTGAGCCGAGGCTGGGGATGCCGTTGCGGGTGGGGTAGAAGTCGCGGTTGCGATGGTGGAAGGACTGGCCTCCGTCTGGGTCACGGCGGGCGTTGTGGTGTCTCCGCAAGCCACGGCTAGGTAGGAGTACGGCACCAGCAAGGACGAACCTCTTCACGGTCGGTGGAGCTCTGAGTCTATGCCGCGAGCTTCAACCGCGAGCCCCTTCGTTCTGCGCGGTCCGTAACGGTCGGCGCGGGGGATTCGGGGGTCCGAGACGCAGGAAATCATTGCGGCGGGGTTCCTGAGGGTTCTCAGACGGTTGTGCTCACTCGCTTCCGTCTCTCCATGGCCTCCCGGACCCTTCCCCCTGAGCACGACCAGCCGGCTGCGCGGATCGCCGCTAGGACGTTGGACTGTCGGATCTCGGGATCGATTTTGCGAGAGAGCCTGACGAGCGACTTCAACTGAGCCTCGGACAACTTGATCATGTGGTCCTCCTTGAACGGGATCAACGGTATCTCGGAACCGGGCGGGGAGTGCCATCCCGGCCCCACTCTGACGAGCTGCGCGGTCCGTAGGGGTCGGCGAACGGGTGTTCAAGGTGTCAGGGGACTCGGAAACCGCATAGCCGACCGCTGCGACCGGCTCAGACGGGTGGAGGACTACTTGAAAGTCCGCACCTTGTCAGCGATGGCGTTGAACAGGTGATTGGCTCGCGGAGTCACGGGCGGAGCACCCATCCTGGTGGCCAGCGTTTCTAGGCCGAACGCCAGCGACTCGGCGGCTAGGAGCACTGCAGTGGTCCAGTCAGACTCGGTCGTCCGGTTGGCGAATACTCATGCGCTAGACCGCAGCGGAACACCCCGTACAGACCGCTGCTATCCGCCTGGTCGGGATGGTGCACCACGATTCTCTTGTTCAGGTCCTGGTATGGCTGGGGAAGCAGCTTGACTGCCTCATCAAAGTTATCGCCCGGCCGGTCCCGCAGCCCGCCGCGGCCGTTGACCATGCCGCCCAAGACCTCCAGGTAGCTGAACAGGCCAAGAGCAACTAGGTAATTCGCCTTGCCTCGGATGCCGGAATCGAGGTCGTTGGACATCCACTCCAGGAAGAGTCTGTGGAACTCAGCCCGCACCTCATCATTTGTCATGAATGTCCCCTATCTCTCGACTGCAGCTGGGCCGTTGAAAAGTCCAACGAACAGTATCGATCCAAGGCACACGACAGGCTTGGTTCACGTCTGGTATGCCCGCGCCGGCGCGAGTAATCTCGTCACCCGGTACGTGTCGCGCGGAGAGGTCGCGAGTTCGATCCGGTGCCCTCGAACCAACGGGAGGGTGTCCGCGTTTGTGTAAGTCTGGCGTAACAGATGATCAAACCGCGTTTGGGAGCATCGCTAGGCTGGGCACTCTTGATGACGTGGAACACGGAGTTCCGCCCATGTCGGCGCCAGCCCGTCTTCCGATGAGCGCGCCGTCTGCATTGACAGCTTTATTGATTTATGCATAATACATAGTCAGCCACCAAAGAGAGTTTGGGGCAACTTTTCCCGTTGCTAGCCACTCTAGGTAGGGAGAGATATGCACAAGGCCGACAGTCGAAGACCGGGGTGCTTGTCATCCCCATCAGGTCCGCGGAGAGGTATCGTCAGTAAGGTCGTTGCTCTAGGTAGTGCAGCGATCATCCTCGCCGCTTGTGGCAGCGGTCCGACAGCCCCAAGCGCCTCGGGCCCAATCAAGATCGGCGTCGTGACCTCGCTCTCCGGCGCGCTCGCCAGCCTCGGCAGCTTCAACAAGAACGGAGTCGACCTCGCCGTCCAGCAGATCAACGGCGGCGGAGGGCTCAACGGCCGCAAGATCGAGGTTAGCTACGAGGACGATCAGTCGCTTCCTGCCCAGGCTGTGATCGCCTTCAACAAGTTCGCTAGTGAGCACGTGGCGGCAGTGCTTGGGCCCGTCTCGTCCGACTCCGCCCTCGCCATTAAGGGCGGCCCGTTCCGGTCCAACAACAACATCCCATGGGTGGCCCTCGCCGCCGCCGATGAGATCGTGGAGCCGGTGCAGCCCTACGCGTTCATGGACGCGGCCCGGAGCAGTGTGGTCGCGCAGCGACTCGTCGACTACTTCAAGTCCCAGGGCCTGACCCGCATGGGCGTGTGGTATGCGAGCGACCAAGCCTTCGCCAACACCGGCTACAACGCCACCAAGCAACTGGCGCAGCAGGCCGGAATCACGTTCGTCGATGACGAGCCGTTCTCGAGCAGTGCCACTACGGACTTCAGCACGCTGTTCGCAAAGCTGCACAGCTCGGGCGCCCAGGGCCTTCTGGTCTGGGTCTCCGGCGGGCCGGCCGTCCAGATTACGAAGGCGGCGTACAACGGCGGATTCCACCTGCCGCTCTTCTTCAGCCATGCTCAGGCGACCCCGCTCTACTGGGGCGCCAAAGCTACGGGCCAAGCCTCCGAGGGTGCCTACGTCGTCACCCAGCTCGGCCCAATCGTCAGTTATCTGTCCGATAGCCTCGCGCTAAAGAAGGTGGGGACCGATATGATCGCCGCCTACAAACTCGCCAATGGCGGCCAGGAGCCGCCCAAGTTCGCCTTCGATGGTTACATCGGCATGGAGCTGATCGCCGACGCCATCAAGCGTAAGGGCGCCAGCGGCGCCGAGATCCGGGCCGGGCTGGAGTCGGTCAATCTGTTGACCCCTCAGGGCCTCTACAAGATGTCGCCCACCGATCACTCGGGCGTAACGCTGCCATATGTCCAGATCGTACAGATCAGGAACAATCAGCCAGTGCCGCCCCAGTACACACTGGATCAGTTGAAAAAGCTCACTAACTAATTAAATTGGCCGCTTCCGGGTTTTGGGTCGGTAGGAGCTTGAAGGAGACGGCGCCGACCGGAAGATAGAGCGCGTGCGTCACATCGAGCTTTACCGGCATCTGCTCGGCCTGGAGTCGCCCTGGGAGGTGACCCGCGTCGAGCTCTCGTTAGACGAAGGCAAGGGTAGACGTCTGGGCGGTCACGGGCGTGGGGCCCGCTGGCTCTGCCCGGAGTGCGGGCGCGACTGCCCACCCACGATCATGGCGAGGAGCGGGTCTGGGCGACATCTCGACAGCTTCCAGTTCCTCACCGATCTAAAACGCTCAGGCCCCGCGGGTCGAGTGCGCCGAGCACGAAGTTCCGGCAGGTGCGGCGGCCTTGGGCGGACCCGATGTCGCGCTTCACCACGCTCTTTGAGCGGCTGGCAGTGGACGTGCTCAAGGAGTGCGACGTGCCCGGCGCTGGGCGACTGCTGCGGCTGAGCTGGGATGAGACCTGGCAACCTCATGGAGCGGGCGGTGGCCGCACGGGCTGCAGCGCTAACCGGCTCTGGCGCCTACGTGGGGGTGGACGAGAAAGTCGGCCTCGGATCATGGCCTTCTTCCGCCACCGGATCACCAACGCAGCGAGCGAGGGACTGAACTTGCGGATCCAGGCGATCCGCACCGCCGCCCGCGGCTACCGCAACCGCGAGCAATTCAAGGCCGCCATCTACTTCCACTGCGGCGGCCTCGACCTGTACGCGGTTACCCACTCAATTCCCGGATGAGCCTTAAATTAAGCGAAGTGGCCTCCGGGAATCCCTTGCTAGTGGCCGAGGGCCTATGCAAGCGCTTCGGCGGCGTGAGCGCTGTCGACAGCGTGTCGCTCTTGGTTTTACCCCGCGAGCTGCGGGGGGTGATTGGGCCCAACGGGGCCGGCAAGAGCACTCTCTTCAACCTCATCACCGGCCACCTGCAGCCAGACGCCGGCACAATCAGGTTCGACGATCGCCGTATCGACGGTCTGTCGCCTGACCGTCGCGCCCGTCTCGGCATCGCCATTGCATTCCAGTCCGTGCGGCTCTTTCGCGGGATGACTGTGATCGAGAACGTCATGGTGGGCGCGCACTCTTGGACGCACCACGGGATGTGGGAGGCCGCGCTCAGTCTGCCGCGACACCGTCACGAGGAGCCCGAGATCACCGAGCGCGCCGGCCTCGCCCTCGAGCGCGCCGGGATAGCGCACCTCGCCGGTCGCCTCGCCGAGTCGCTGCCTCTCGGTCAGCAGCGCGCCGTGCAGGTGGCCCGCGCGCTGTGCGGCAACCCCAGGCTGCTGTTGCTCGATGAGCCGGCGAGCGGCCTCCGGGGAAGTGAGCGGGAGCATCTGGCCGTGCTGATCGAGAGTCTGCGCGATGAGGGGCTGAGCATGCTGCTCGTGGAGCACGACGTGGCATTCGTCACGCGGCTGGCACAGAACGTCACCGTGATCGACCGCGGCCGCGTGATCGCGAGCGGCACGCCCGACGAGATCCGGCGCGACCCGGTCGTGGTCGCCGCCTATCTCGGCCACGCCGGCGGCGAGAGTGCCTGACGGCGCGGGTGGGCCCGTGCTCGAGGTCACCGACCTCGTCGTGTGCTATGGCGCCGCGGTGGCTCTCGACAGAGTCACGCTACAGGTCGGACACGGCGAGATGGTGGCGTTAGTGGGTCCCAACGGGGCCGGCAAGAGCACGCTACTGAACACCATCTGCGGGATCCTGCGGCCCGCCGCGGGGTCGATCCGGCTCGCTGGCCGCGTGGCCCAGGTTCCCGAAGGGCGGCAGCTGTTTCCCGACATGAGTGTCGAGGACAACCTCAGGGTGGGAGCCTGGACCGTCAAGGAACGCAACCCAGCGTGGATCTACGACCTGCTGCCGAAGCTGGCGGAGCTCCGCCAGCGCACGGCCGGTACGCTGTCCGGGGGCGAGCAGCAGATGGTGGCGGTGGGCCGCGCGCTGATGGCGAAGCCCGACCTGCTCGCCGTCGACGAGCTCTCGCTCGGGCTGGCGCCGATGGTCGTCGAGCAGCTCGCCGAGTACCTCAAGCGACTCAACGCCGAGCGTGGCATGGCGATCCTGCTGGTCGAGCAGAACGCGCGGCTGGCGCTCGACATCTGCCCGAGAACCTACGTCCTGGAGGCGGGCCAGATCGCGCTCGAGGGCCCCTCCGAGGAACTGCGCCAGAGTCAGGCCGTGCAGGCCGCCTACCTGGGAGGCAGGGCGGAGCTGATGGATTCGTGATGGGCCTCTTGCTCCAGCTGCTGCTGACCGGGATCGCGATCGGCTGCGGCTACGCGCTGCTCGCGACCGGCTTTGTCTTCATCCACCGCGTAACCCGGGTCGTCAACTTCGCCCAGGGCGGCTTTGCCGTAATCGCCGGCTTCGTGACCTACAGCGCACTCGCTGCCGGCCTGCCACACGGCGTGTCTGAGGTGTTGGCGGTGCTCGCTGCCGCCCTGGTTGGCCTGGTCGTCGGCGTCCTCATCATCGGCCTGCGCGACACGCCGCCACTGGCCGCACTGATCATGACGATCGGCGTCGGGTTCTGCCTATGGGCGCTCGAGGTGGCGGTCTGGGGTGACCAACCGCTCCAGTTCGAAGGGCTGGGAGGTGTCTTCGCGGTGGCCGGCGTGAGTATCCAGTACCAGTACGCGTTGATCGTGGCCGTAACTGCCGCCACGTTCGCGCTGTTAGCCCTATTCTTCGGCCACAGCTACCTGGGCAAGGTGTTTACGGCCTGCGCCAGCAACCCGTACGCCGCCCGCCTGGCCGGCATCGACGTGCGACGTGTCGGCATCATTGCTTTCGCTCTGGGCGGCGGGCTCGGTGGCTTGGCCGGTGTCCTTCTGCTCTCGCTCCGGTCACTGACCTTTGACTCCGACGTTGACCTGTCCATCAACGGCTTCGCCGCCGCCATCTTCGGCGGGCTGCAGCGTCCGTGGCTGGCGCTCGTCGGCGGCGTCGTGCTGGGGATCTTCGAGCAGCTCATTGCGGGCTACTCGCGCGCATCGTACCAAAAGGCGGTGTCGCTGTTCGTTATCCTGGCCATCCTGGTCTGGCGGGCCGCCCGCAGGAGGGAGCAGACATGAACGCGCACCTCGACCAGGCGACATCCAAGGCAACCGGCCGCTTGACTCGCGTGCGTTCGGTCGGCTTTTGGGCCGTGCTGCTCGTCGGCGTCGCATCCGTTGCCGCACCGCCCTTCCTCGATGAGGGCCAGCAGACGATCTACGTGCTGTTCACACTCTCGGTGATCGCCTCGGTCGGTCTGTCGCTACTAATGGGCTTCGCTGGCCAGGTCTCGCTCGGCCAGGGCGCCTTCTACGCCCTCGGAGCCTACACGGCAGGATTGCTTGCCAAACAGGGCGCGCCGCCACCGCTGGCGCTGCTGGCCGCGCCGGTCGGCACCGGGCTGATCGCCGCTGCGATCGGTCTCCCGGTGCTGAGGCTGCGTGGTCACTACCTCGCCTTCGCAACGCTCGCCTTCCACCTGATTGTGCTCACCGTGATCGCCGAGGCACGGCCTGTCACCGGCGGCGATCTGGGGCTGGGCGGAATCCCACCCCTGCTGCCCGCTCCATTCGCGACCCCCCTCGTGTATTGCTATGTGGGTTGGCTGGCGGCGGCGTTCGTCATCCTGCTGACGGGCAATCTGGTCCGGTCGCGCCCTGGACGCGGCCTGCGAGCGCTGGCAAGCAGCGAGGTGGGGGCGGCCTCGTCCGGTGTGGCAGTGGGGCCGGACAAGCTGAAAGTGTTCGCGATCTCTGCCGCCTACGCGGGACTGGCCGGCGGCATTTACGCGTTCTTCCTCAGCTACCTCTCCCCGGGATCGTTCCCGATCTTGCTGTCGATTCAGTTTCTCGTGATGGCCACCGTGGGAGGCATGGGCCTGGTGTGGGGGGCGGTCGCTGGCGCCGCCATAATCACGCTGCTGCTCCAGCTGCTGCAAATCCTGGCGAGCCAGCCCGGCCTGCCGGAGACACTCCCCGCGATCCTCAACTACGCGGTCTACGGGCTGGTGCTGGTGCTCGCCATGCTCCTCCTGCCGCAGGGAATATTGCCGACGCTCCGTGACCGCCTGTCGCGTCGGTGGCCCGAGTGACCCACGACGGACGAACTGGACGACACCGAGGATGGGAAGCGAGGGATGAGGACGAAGATCAGGAGAGGCACCTTCATCAGTAGGGCAAAGCCGGTAGCGTTCGTGCGCTGAGGCTGTCGCCGAACGGCTAACCGGAAGTTGCGAAGCCCATCCATGCGCCGTAGCCCCGCCGCGCGATGAGGATCGGCGAAGTTGCCTGCTTAGCGAAACGGCGGGCCTCCGGAGCCCCTCGGAGCAGGGCGTGGAAACGATCCGCGAGGTCCTTGAGGTGCTTCGTGGCCATTCCGCTCTGCGGGAGGGGCCGACTGCGGACGAACTGCTTGATATCGAAGACGGCAGCGGTGAGCAGGGGCCTTGGATAAGCATCTTCTGGCGGCCTCGAAACCGAGGCCGACGCATGCCGTGCTTTTCCTTGGCGTCAGCGATCACAGGTCCCACGACTGTCTGTCGCCGTCGCTGCCCGGTCGGGCGTCGACTGTGATGATCCGCATCGACCACGATCTGAACGTTGTGAGCGAGGACCGCGGGCTTTCCCCTTCTCGCCAATCACCTCGTCCGCAAGATTGAGGGCTGCGGCGATCTCAGTTTCGTGCGCGACCTCGCTCGTCGGTTCTATAGCCGCACGGGGCAGCTATCGGTAGATCCAGTGGTGCTTTTCGACTCTCATTGCTCGGCTACTTGCTCAACATCACTGGCGAGCGCCGACTGTGCGAGGAGGCCGGCCTCAACCTGGCCGGCGCGGGGAAGGCAGCGAGAGGCCTTGTGGATGACGGCCGCGGCATCGTCGCTGAACAGGGTGCCGGTACGTCCGTCAGTCACCTCGCCCTCCAGGCCTTGGTCGCGCGTCCATGTCAAGGTCATGGAACTGACCGAGACTACCGCCTACCTGTTATTCCGACATCGGAATAAGACAAGTCAATCGTCGACGAGTCCACCGCCTAGTGTCCCGCCAGCGAGGTTCGCAGACAAAATCGGCGGATGCTGTCGAGTATTTGGTCGGCGGTCTTGACCCATTCGAAGGGCTTCGGATTTTCGTTGTAGACGGCGAGGTAGAGGCGGATCGCGTCCTCCAGTGCCCGGGTACTGCGGTGAGTGCCGCGGCGCAACTGCTTTTCGGTCAAGGTCGAGAACCAGCGCTCGACCTGATTGATCCAGGAGCTGTAGGTGGGCGTGTAGTGGACGTGAAAACGGGGATGGCGAAGCAGCCAGCCCTTGATCAAAGGCGACTTGTGGGTGCCGTAGTTATCGAGGATGAGGTGCACGTCGAGCTCGGCGGGGACTTCCTTATCTATCCGCTCCAAGAAGCTCTTGAACTCGGTCGAGCGATGCCGGCGATGAATCTCGCCGATGACCTCGCCGGTGGCCACATTGAAGGCGGCGAAGAGCGAGGTGATGCCGTGCCGACGGTAGTCATGCGTCCGCCGCTCGGCTACCCCGAGCGCCATGGGCAGGATGGGCTGGGTGCGGTCGAGGGCCTGGATCTGCGCCTTTTCGTCGACGCAGAGTACGAGAGCACCTTCGGGCGGGTTCCAATAGAGGCCGACGATGTCGCGGACCTTCTCGATGAATTGGGGGTCGTTGGAGAGCTTGAAGTTTTCCGCCCGGTGCGGTTGCAGGCCAAAGGCGCGCCAGATCTCGCCCACCGTCCAGTAGCTGAGCCCGCTCCGTTGGGCCATGCTGCGGGTGCTCCAGTGAGTGGCAGCCCGCGGCATTTCCTCGAGGGTCGCAGTCACGACCTCCTCCACCTTCTCGTCGCTGACGGTGCGTGGCGCGCCGCAGCGGGGCTCGTCGAGAAGTCCGGCCGGGCCGCGCTCGATGTACCGGGAGCGCCACTTGCAGACGGTCTGATTGGTGACCTGCAGTGCCTTGGCGACCTGGCTGCTGGCAAGGCCGTCGGCGCAGCGCAGGATGATGCGGGCGCGCTGGGCCAAGCCATTACTGGACTTAGGGCGTTTGGTCCATCGGACCAGTTCCGCACGGTCCTCTTCCTGGAGCACCAGATCGGCTTTGTGAGGGCGGCCTCGGGGCATGACGTGAACCTCATCACAGGATCCGCCGGCGACCCTGTCATTATTTCACGAATTTCCCTGTCAGGACACTAGATGGCCGTCGTCGAAGTCGCCAGCGAGTGAGCCGTAGCCGCTCTCTCCGACCTGCGCCTCGAGGGTATCGGGCAGCAACTCCCCTAACGCTCGCAGGTGGCCTCGCAGGTGCTCGACGGCGTGCATCGAGTCGCCATTCGTCACGCTCTCAACCATTAGCCTGTGGTCGCCCAATGACAACAATCTATGCTCAGGCATGGACAAGAAACCGTCCCAGGGAAAGCGTGACCAGGCCATCTGGATAGAGTCGACCAACGCTGGGAAGCTCGCCGCGCGGTAAAGGGTGAGATGCAGCGCTCGATGGGATTCCCGAAGCGCTATCGGGTCGTCCCGCTCCGCGGCCGCCTCCATTTCGGCGAGCGCGCGCTCGATCTCTGCCACGCCGGTTGGGGTCATATTCTCGACCGCCATCTCGGTTGCCAGCGATTCCAGCGCCTCGCAGAGTCGAAAGAACTGCCGGGCACTTCCTGCAAAATCGGCTACGCGTACTCCTCGCTGCAGTTCGTAAACAACGAGGCCCTTGGACTCCAGGACCCGTAGAGCTTCCCGGACTGGGGTCGAACTGACCCCAAATCGGGCGGCCAGTTCCTCCTGTCGCAACCATTTGCCCGTCGGCAGCTCGCCGCGGAGGATCGCCTCAGTGAGCTTAGCCTCAAGGATGTCCCGCTTACTTAGATAAATTGGGACGCGGACGCCACGCCCGACTCCGGGCCTGGCCTGTCCACTGCCTCGCTTCGATGCCGGCCAGCCGTCCACGATGTCAGCTTAGCCGCGCTTGACTCTGTGTAAGCTGAAAGTCGGATAGCCGGTACCGATCAAGCGGAAGCAAGGAGCCACCTCGGGTCGTAGGTGAAGCCATCCAGCGACCGACGTCGCAAAGGCCGATCCTCGGCGAGCTTGTCTTGAAGGATGGTCGCGAGCGTGGCCGACCGTAGCTGCCCGTTGTGGTCGAGGGCGATGAGGCCGACCCGGACGTCGGCGCCGGCGAATGTTTCGTATGCTCCGGCAGGCACTCTCAAGGGCGTAGACGATGTCCTGACGCACGAATGTCGCCAGATCGCCAATCGCGAGCAGTCGCTCGGCTCCCGCCAGGCGTGCCGCGAACTCGTCGCCCTTCTTACGCAGCCACGTCCGCACCGCGCCTGGACCTTCCGCCTCGGCTCGCCGCATCCAGGCTCGAAAGGCGTCGGTATCCATGAACACCGCTTTGGCGTCGCCCCAGAGGCGATCAGTCTGCGGGTAAAGGCGCGCCGCAGTGAACTCCTCCCGGAGCTTGGCCCAAGTAGTGCCAGGTGCTGATAGGAGCGGTACTTCGGCCAAGCCTCCTTTAGTGCGTAATCGATCTGCGGATTCGGGATCAGAGCCATGCCAGGCTATAGGCGACCGGCGGGCGCACTCGACTGGTGGCCCCCCGGCTCGATCCCCGGCAACCAGAATCAGGCCATGCCTGCCAGGAAATACCGTTAGATTATGCATAATGTATAAGACGGTCCAACCTTGGATCGCGCGTCATCCTGAAGCTGGATTGGATTGATATGTACGTCAGACCCTTCGAATACTCCCGAGTAACGAGCGTGGCCGAGGCGGCGGCGCTGCTGCGCCATCACGGCGATGGTGCGCGCCTGTTGGCCGGCGGCCAGAGTCTGCTTCCTATGATCAACCTTGGCCTCGCCCAGCCGGAGCTGCTGATCGGTATCGGGCACCTTCCCGAGCTCCGTGGCGTCACCCGGCAGGACGGCGAGATCATCATCGGCGCCTGTACGACCTACGCGGCGCTGGCGGCCCATGAGGTCGCTCTCGCTCACCTGTCGCTGCTAGTGGCGGCGATCCGCCACGTCGGCAACGTGCGGGTGCGAAACCAGGGCACGCTGGGCGGTTCGGTCGCGCACGCCGACCCGGCTGCAGAGACGCCACTCGTGCTCTGCGTCCTAGACGCCCGATGCGAGGCTTCGGATGGCGAACGCACTCGGCAAATCCCGGCTGTCGACTTCGCGCAGAGCTACTACACCACCGCGTTGGCCGAGGGCGAGATCCTCTCTCAGCTGCGCGTGCCCCTGCCGGCGGCTGGCACTGGGTGGGGGTTCCATGAGTACTCTCGGAGGGCCGGCGACTTTGCTATCGTCGCCGCCGCCGCCACGGTTCAGTGTCGCGACGGCGCCGTCGCGGAGGCCCGCGTGGGCTTGGCCGGCGTTGCCGATACACCTGTACGCTGCCGGGCGCTGGAGGCGGCCGCCGTCGGAACTAAGGTGGCAGAGCTGGATGGGCTTGTCGACCAGATCGACGCAGACCTAATGCCCAAGGACGATCCCTTCGTGAGCGCTGAGTACCGGCGCCACCTCGCCCGCGTGCTCATCCTGCGTGCGCTGCGGGACGCATGTTCACGTGCTACGGAGGTTCAGTGATTGAGACGTGTGACAACTACGGTGACGCTGAACAACCAGCAGGTCCGCGCCGAGGCGCCCCCGCACTACACGCTGCTCCGGTGGTTGCGCGACCTCGTCGGCGCACATGAGGTCAAGGAAGGCTGTGGCGAGGGCGTATGCGGCGCCTGCACGGTACTGGTGGACGGCCGGCCGGTCAGCAGCTGCTGTGTGCTCGCGGTGGAGGTCGATGGCGCAGAGGTGTGCACTTCGCGCGGCTTGCTCCATCGCGATGGCACCTTGAGCCGCCTTCAGCAGTGCTTCTGGGAGGCAGGTGCCGCCCAGTGCGGCTTCTGCACGCAGGGCATGCTGATCACGGCCAGCGCCCTGTTGGCGTCCGGCGCGAAGCCCAGCCGCGAGGAGATCCGCGAGGCGTTGCGTGGCAACCTGTGCCGCTGCACGGGCTACCAGGCGATCGTGAACGCCGTCGAGCGCGCGGCCAGCGCGCCGGAGGTGCCGGCATGACCGAGGTGCTGTCGCCGACGATCCCGCCCGCCCGCTTCCGGGTAGTGAATCAGCCGATCAAGCGGGCCGACGCACGCGAGAAGATCGCTGGGCTCACCAGCTACGCGGCTGACCACGAACTTCCGGGCATGCTGCACGCCCAGCTCATTCGGTCGCTAATGCCCTCGGCCCGCATCATTCACCGCGACGTTTCGCGGGCGCTAGAGGTGCCGGGCGTCGTCGCCGTTTTGCTCGGCGAGGACGTCCCGAACAACGAGCTGTCGAGCGGCGTGCCCGGCCAACAGGTCGAGATCCAGGCGTTCAGGGCGACGAGCTTTGTGCTAGCGACCGAGCGTGTGCGCTACCACGGGGAGCCGATCGCGATGATCATCGCCAGCGACGAGGACGCGCTGGCCGAGGCAGAGGCGCGGGTCGAGATCGAGCTGCAGGAGTTGCCAGGCGTCTTCGACCCTGAGCACGCGCTGCAGCCGGACGCCGCACTCGTGCACGAGTCGGGCAACCTGCTCGGCTCGTGGTCGATCGACCACGGTGATATCGAGGCTGCGCTTGGCGACGCCGATGTGGTCGTTGAGGGTGAGTACGCGACGCAGTTCGTTGACCACGCCTACCTCGAACCGGAGGCCGGCGTAGCCTGGCTGGATGACGAAGGGGTCATCAACATCCGGTCGTCCACACAGGTCGTCGAGCACTTCCGGGACGTGGCCAAGATCCTCGGCTTACCGCATGCCAAAGTACGCGTCATCGCGCCATATCTTGGCGGCGGATTCGGCGGGAAGGAGGACATGACGGTCGAGCCCTACCTGGGGCTCGCCGTGCATCGCACGGGACGACCAGTCAAGATGGTCTGGAGCCGACTGGAGTCACTGCAGGCGCGCTTCAAGCGGCACCCCATGCGCCTCCGCTATAAGACCGCTGCCACATCGGACGGGACGATCCTCGGACACGACATCGAGATCCTGGCCGATGCCGGAGCTTACCCTCTGCTCAGCGCCTACGTGCTCCTCTACGCGTCGATCAACGCCACCGGCCCCTACCTCTGCCGCAACGTGCGTGTGCGGGCTCGCGCCGCCTACACGAACAACACGCCCTGCTCGGCCATGCGGGGCTTCGGTGGCATGCAGGTCGTATTTGGCTACGAGTCCCAGATGGATAAGGTCGCGCGAGCGCTTAGCATGGACCCTGCCGCGCTGCGCAAACGGAACAGCCTGGCCAAGGGTGACCGCATCCCCGTCGGACAGCCCATGCTCACTACGGTCTGGCTCTCGCAGTGCATTGACGCCGCGCAGGCCGCCGCAGGGCCGAAGCCTGCACCCCGGGACAGCCGTCACGTCGTCGGCCGGGGGCTGGCGTGCAACATACAGCCCTACGGCCGAGCTGTGTGGCTGAACGACTCCGCCTCGGCCTGGGTCGGCTTCGAGCTCGACGGCAGCGTGGTCATCCGCTGCGGCGTCACCGACGTCGGCGGCGGCCAGGTTTCCGCTTTGGCGCAGATCGCCGCAGAGATCCTCGGAGTCGAGTTGGAGCAGGTGACCGTGCACTTCGGCGACTCAGCGCGGACGCCGCTGGCGGGCACGACGACGGCCACCCGCCAGCTCTATATGTCCGGCAACGCGACCCTACAGGCGGCGACCCAGCTCCGAGACCAGATCCTGACAGGCGTGGCCGAGGGAACCGGCGCACCTCGCGACCAGCTCCGGATGGAGCCGGCAGGCGTCGCCATGCCGCTCGGCGTCTTGCCGCTGACCGAGGCACTCGCGATGTGCGTCCGGCTGGGGCAGTCGGTTCAGGCGCTGAGCACGTTTTTCGGGCCGCGGGGCCGTGAGATCGGGCAGCAACTCGCGACTGACCGGATCTATCCTGATGCGACGTTCGGTGCCCACGTGGCGGACGTCGAAGTCGACCTCGACACCGGGGAGGTCCGGGTGCTCAACTACGCTGCCTGCCACGACGTGGGCCGGGCGATCAACCCTCAGAGTGTAGAAGGACAGATCATTGGTGCGGTCGCGCAGGGCATCGGCTACGCACTGTACGAGCGAGTTGTATTCCAGGATGGATTCAACCTGACCAGCGGTTTCTTCCAATATGTGATCCCCTCGTCGCAGGATCTGCCCGAAATCAAGTGTGTGGTGCTCGAGTCGGGTGAGGGCCTCGGGCCCTTCGGAGCTCGCGGCATTGGCGAGCCGCCGATAGGGCCATGCGCGGCGACGATCGCCAGCGCTGTGGAGGATGCGATAGGCGTACGACTCACCCGGCTCCCGATCTTGCCGGAACACGTGGTCAGTTGTCTCCGAGCGCCATCGGTCCAAGGCCTTCCGCGGAACTGAAACACAGCAAGGAGAATGTCACATGTCTGAGTGGCAGCTAGGAAAGGGAGGGTTCGAACTCAACCGCGACCCGGACACTCGGGCGCTGCTCGACTTTCCTTCGGAGGTCTTTATCGTCGATTCAACGATCCGAAGTCTGCAGTCGAGCGTGTCTGGAAGTAGGCATGCTGCCGATGACCTGGTTGAGATTGGGCTGGCGCTGGATCGACTCGGTGTCCGCGAATTGCTCATTAACTTGAGCTGGGCGGACGGTCTGGAGGTGGTGGAGAAGCTGGCTAGCGCGCGTCCGAATGCACGTATCGTCGGTACGTTTCGAGCCAGCCTTGAGCGCGCTCCAGAATACCTCGAGGCGGGGATAGCCACCGGCGTAGACGAGATCTGTATCGAGTCCGCTCCTTCGGTCACTTTCCTAGAACACGCGGCCGAGCGCCTGCGCGAAGCGGGTAAGGATATCTCGCACGCTTTCGCGGAAGCACTCTCATGGGACGAGCTTGTCGAGCTGAGCACGGCGGCGGTGCGCTGCGGCTCGCGCAGTCTCAGTTTCCACGACAGCTACTTCCGCATGGGGGTCAACCCCGAAGCGATGAAAGTGTTCATCCGCCGTGTGCGCACCGCGGTTCCCCACCACCCGCCGCTCTACGTGCACCTCTCGAACTTCTACGGTCAGGCCACGATGACCGGCGTAGCCGCAGTCACCGCTGGAGCCAGCGCGATCGATGTCTGCCTAAACCTGACTGGCCACCATTGCGGACATATCTCGCTCGCCGAAGCGGTGATGGTGCTGGAGGACCTCTACGATATTCGAACGGGCATTGACTTGGAGCGCATCTCCGAGACGCTCGATGTGGTCAAGACACGTTCGGGTGTCCCAATACGGCTCCAGCAGCCTGTTATCGGCGAGTACGCCTTCATGGTCGATGGAACCGACCGAGCGGCAGAGGCACATCTCCGGTATGACGACCGCATGCACTCGCTCCTCCCGTTCCCCCCTCGTGTGGTCGGTGCTGAGGAGCGTGTCATCTGGACGCATCGGACCGCTCGAAGCGACACCATTGCGCTCAGACTGGCCTCACTCGGCCTACCTAGCGATCAGAAGTCGGCGCAGCGAGCGCTGCAGTTGCTCCAAGGAGCGGTCGAAGGAAAGAAGGAGTACCCAGCTTGGCTAACCGATGACGAGTTCGTGCGCTTGCTAGAGTCGCAATCTGTGCCGAGAGAGGGGTCATACGAATCCGTGCATAAGTAAGTCCACGTCGGTTTCAATGGGTGCGTCGTCAAGAAGCTGGACGGTCGCAATCTCAGCCACCACACCCTGGCAGAGATTCGCCGGCGCGCGGTCCTGAGGGCCGAAGCTGGCAAGAGTCCGGAGATCGTCATCGCCACACTCGGCATCGCAGGAGGCGGGCAACAGGATGGAGGTAGAGGTGGCGCCGACCAAGGTGCTCGGGATAGTCGGGGGCCTAGGGCCGCTGGCCACGGTAGCCTTCTACGCGACTGTCGTTCGAGAGACCGAGGCAGCGCGCGATCAGGACCATTTGCACGTCCTGATCGATTCCGATCCCTCGGTACCCGACCGGACCGCCTTCCTGCTCGGCAGAGGAGGTGATCCGAGACCCCGCCTCAAAGAGATCGGTCACCGACTTAAAGCCGCCGGTGCAGAGGTCCTAGTGATGCCCTGTAATACAGCAAACGTTTGGCGAGCCGAGATCTCAGAGGCTGTGGGCTTGCCAGTGGTGCCCTGGGTGGAGACTGCGCTCGAGGCCGTGCGTGAGGTCGGCGGGTCACCGACGGCACTGCTCGCGACCAGCGGTACGGTGGCGAGCGGGGTCTACCAGCGGGTAGCTGCCCAACAGGGAGTGGAGATCATACTTCCCGATGACAAGCAGCAGGCCGAGGTCATGCGGGTGATCTACGGACCGGGCGGAGTCAAGAACGGGGCGCTGACGCTGGCGATCGAGCGGCTTGGGACAATCATCAGGGACCTCAGCGCACGCGGCGCCCTATCGGTACTGCTCGCCTGCACCGAGTTGCCGCTGGCGCTCGGAGTCCGAGTTGTGGACCGAGCCTTTTAGATGAAGCTGGCGATCGCCAACGGCACCTTGGTCACGGAACAGGGGCAACGTCGCTCGGACGTCCTATGCGAGGATGGCCACATCGTAGCGATTGCCGACTCGGGGATGAGTGCGGCAGCAGACCAGGTCGTGGATGCCACTGGGTGCCTCGTATTTCCCGGCTTCATAGATCCCCACATACATTCGCGCGACCCCGGCATGACCGACAAAGAGGATTTCGCTCACGCTACACGTGCTGCGGCGGTTGGTGGCGTGACCACCGTGTTTGATATGCCGAACAACGTTCCACCCGTTACTGACGCAAATATTTTCGGGGAACGCGCTGATCAGCACCAACGTGTGGCATTCGTCGATTTTGGGCTGTGGGGCCTGTCTCTCGGTGAGGAAAACGTGCAGGAGCTTGGACCGCTGATTAGTGCTGGCGCCGTTGGCATCAAACTGTTCCTCGGGTATTACTTCAATCGCGCGACCCGTCGTCTGCTGTACGAGATTGACGGTTTGCGGCCAGAGGAATTAATCCCACCCCCAACAAATGGCGAGGTACTCGCTGTCATGGATGCGGTCGCTGCAAGTTCCGGCCTGGTCGCAGGTCACTGCGAGGATCGTGGCGTGATCGAAGCCCGGACGCGCGCGCTAGGACGGAGGGCGCAATCTTACGCTGACTTACTCTATCAACGCCCTGACGTTGCCGAAACCGCCAGTATTGCTGCAGCCATCGCACTCGCGGCGGGCAGCGGGTGCCGCTTGCACATACTCCACGTATCGTCCGCTCCAGGAGCGCAGTTGTTAGGGTGGGCCCAGCGCAATGGGACGAGCGTTACCGCCGAGACCTGTGCACACTATTTGACTCTGACCGCAGATAGTGCCGGCGAGTTGGGTGCTCGGCTCAAGGTCTTTCCACCAGTACGGCGCGATGCTGATCGGGAGGCACTGCTTCGTGCCGTGCAGGATGGGTCCATCGCTAGTATCAGCTCAGACCATGCTCCGCACACCCTTGAGGAGAAGGCGCTTCCATTCGATCGCGCGCCAGCGGGCATGATCGGTACAGAGACGCTTGTCCCGTTAATGCTTGATCTCATGCATTCGAGATCGATCACCCCGGAACGCTTGGCCCTGGTCCTTTCGACCGGTACGGCGCGCCTCTACGGTGTGTACCCACAAAAGGGGGCGATCCAGACTGGTTCAGACGCCGATTTCACTATCGTGGATCCAAACCTTCGGTGGAAAATTCGCGCCGAGGACCTGCATTCCAAGCAACGATGGAGTGCATGGGACGGGCGCGAGGTGACGGGGCGTGCACGGGCGACGGTACTCCGGGGGCACGTGATCGCTCGAGATGGAGAGCCGCTGGGTGTGCCGCTGGGCCGATTAGTGAAGCCTCGGCGCGATGCTTGACCTGCTGATCAGCAACGGTACTGTCATAGATGGGACCGGAACTCCAGGCTTCGCTGCGGCCATCGGGGTCAAGGACAACACCTTGACTATCATTCGCGGGGCGGCCGACCCCGTTCAGTCTCGGCGGGTGATTGATGCCAGCGGTATGGTGGTCTGCCCAGGATTCATCGATGTCCATGCACACTCGGGTCTCGTAATCCTCGATCACCCACAACACGAGCCAAAGATCCGTCAGGGCATAACAACAGAGGTCATCGGCGTCGATGGCAACAGCTACGCACCTTTCCGCCATCAACATGACCTCGACGACTTTATTGAATTGAACTCAGGGCTCGATGGCACGATTAAGAACGCCCGATGGGCGACAGTCGCGGACTACTTACGGGTATTCGAGCGAAAGGTCGCTGTCAATGTTGTTTACGTGATTGGAAACTCCCCGCTGCGTATCAATGCTGTCGGCTGGGAAAACCATGAGGCGACCAGCCCGCAGATCGAAGATATGAAAGCACTCCTGCGAGAGGGGATGGAAGAGGGTGCGTTCGGCATGTCGACTGGGCTCGACTATCCGCCTGGCAGTTACGCAACAACCGCCGAGCTCATCGAGCTCGCCAAGGTCGTGGCCCGCAAGGGAGGTATTTACCACACCCACGTCCGATATTCACTCGGAGACCGATTCCTGGATCCGTTCCGCGAGGCAATTGAGATTGGCCTCCGCAGCGAGGTGCCTGTCCACATCACTCACTTCTATCAACGCCTCCCGGTCGCTGGATCAGCCGACGCGATGCTCGCCCTGATTGAGAAGGCGCGAGACGATGGCATCGAGATTAGCTTTGACAGTTATCCCTACACCCTGAGCGCGTCCCGCTTACTTATCGTGGTTCCCCAATGGGCGCATGGTGGCGGGCCGGAGCGGCTAAAGGAAGTGCTCCAGTCCGTCGAAGCCAGACCTCAATTGCGCGACGAGATCAAACATCGAGGTCCCTCTTGGCAGGATATGTTCTTAACGAATTTCCTCCGCCCAGAGAACCACCGTTTCGAGGGTCGAAGCGTCGCAGAAGTCGCCGCTATGCTCGGAACGACGGAGGCAGACGCCGTTTGTGATCTCTTGGTGGATGAGAACCTTGGGGTCTCGTACGTTGCAGCCAATGGAAATGGCACTACTCTTCCTAAGTTTGTCGCTCATCCGCTCAGCATGGTCGGGAGTGATGGGTTGTTGATCGGAGACTTTCCTAGCCCGCGAACATATGGGACATTCCCCGTCATCCTTTCTGAGTTCGTTCGCATGGAGGGATTTCTTTCGTTGTCGGAGGCGATCCGAAAGATGACATCATTTCCTGCGCGTCGCCTAGGGCTATCGGACCGTGGCCTCGTCAAAGAGGGCATGCGCGCGGACCTTGTCGTTTTCGATCCCGGCACCGTCGCTGCTCCAGCGACTAGGCGAAACCCTAAGCAGTTCCCTCTATCGATTCCCTTCGTGGTGGTCAACGGCCAGCTGGCGGTCGATCAAGGCAGACCGACCGGAGTGCTGGCCGGTCAAGCCCTCCGACTGTAATGTCCATTTCTCCGAACCGCCGCGTTGTCGGGGTGCTGGGCGGCATGGGCCCAGGCGCGACACTCGAATTCATGCGGCGCGTCCTCGAAATAACGCAGGCAGACAGCGATCAAGAGCACATCCGGCTCATCGTGGATTCCAATCCGCAGGTCCCCGACCGGACTGACTTCATCCTGGCTCGGGGCCAAGACCCACGCCCGGCGTTGATTGCAATGGCTCAAGGACTAGAAGGTGCCGGCGCTGACTTCCTCGTGATGCCGTGCAACACGGCGCACTACTTCTTAAGCGACCTGCAGGCGTCAGTAGGCGTGCCTATCGTCGATTGGCCGGTCGAGGTCGCCCGCGCCGCATCTGTCCTAGGGGTGCGTCGCACCGGTGTGCTTGCCACCACCGGTACCCTTGTGTCTGGCATCTACGCTCGAGCTCTCGACCGCTTCGGGATCGAATACGTGGTCCCCTCGAACGACTGCCAACAAGGCTTGATGGAGGCGATCTATCAAATCAAGCACGAGGGCATCAGCCGTCAGAGAATGGCGGGGATCGAGGGCGCGCTTCATGATTTGGCTAGCCGTCAGACCGACTCGTGCCTACTCGCATGCACCGAGGTCTCTTGGGCATGCCATGGCTGGGAGCCGGGCAGCGCCGTGCGACTGGTGGACGGGATGGACGTCGTGGCCCGCCACGTTGTCCATCTGGCGGGTGGGAATCTCAAGGTCGGTTCGGCCCTTATTTAGACATACAGAAATCCCGTGTGCTTCCGATTCGCTCAGGTTGCAATCTGATCGTCGGCGTGGTTTCGGTCATCGTGCCAACGGCCGCCCGCTCAGGCGATGCCGTCGGACTTCCCGCCACGCCTGGCTGATGATCCTGACCCGCGTAAGCGCCCCCGAACCTTGGCGTGGAGTCCCGACAACTCGAGTTCACGATCCTGCACGTCGCCGAGCGGCCCTCGCTGCGCCTCTATCTCTACACGCCGGCCGACGGAGGCCGAACCGAGGCTACGCTGCGAAAGGCGGTCGCTGCCGGTTGAGATAAATCGGAACACCCAGCGAGCAAAGTTCTAATAACGTCCAGAGTGGCCGACCAAATCTGAGTTCAAATTCGCCGATTTCGGCGTTAGTCCAGAGCCCGGAAATCACGGCTGGATCACAGATTTCCCAACGTATGGCATAATGTATGGCGTGAAACGGACCACAATCTACCTGCCCGAAGACTTGAAAAGCAGTCTTGCTCGAGCCGCGAACGAAGCGGGCCGGACCGAAGCGGACCTGATTCGCGAGGGAGTCGAACGCCTGCTGCAATCGCGCCACGCCGAGCCCAGACTTCCCTTGTTCACAAGCGGCAAACCTGATCTTGCAGAGAACGTCGATGAGCTGCTGGCCGGCTTCGGCGAAGGGTGATCCTTCTAGACACGAGCGGTTTGCTGGCCGCAATTGATGGCAGCCAGCACCAGCACACCCAAGCTGCCGCAGCCCTCCGCCAAGCCAGCGCACCACTACTCTTGTCGCCCTTCGTCCTGGCCGAGCTCGACTACCTGCTGGCCAACAGGGTCGGCGTTCGTGCCCAACGAGCGCTGCTGGACGAAGTGGCCCGGGGTGCCTACCGGTTGGAGCCTTTCACAACCGAGGACGTAGCAGCGGCCGCTCTTGTCCTCAGACGGTATCGTGACCTTGAAATTGGCCTAGCCGACGCGTCAATCGTGGTTCTCGCCGAGCGCCACGCGGTTCTCGATGTGCTGACCCTCGACCATCGGCATTTCCAGGCCCTGCGAGGACCGAAAGGGCGACGTTTTCGAATTCACCCAGGAGCTGATTCCTGAACCGGTGATTGCGTCTCGAGCCTAACGCCCGAAGACGCACGGGGCAGGACCGTGAGGCACCCGGTTCGAAGCCGGGCTCGCTGCTTTCGGAAGGAACCGCGATTCGGAATGGATCCTTACGTGACGTCCCTTATCCGCAGCAATCTAGGCGCCTGTATACGAGGTCATCACTTTCTAGTCCGCAGCACGCTCGCAAGGCGGCGTCGCCAGCCTGTGGTCCAAAGCCCAAGGCTGGCCTCGGAGGCGATC
>Ga0307373_10002260_pt1 | contig 34884 bp, 31 predicted proteins | sample OX2MG_FD_202534 | JGI IMG/M metagenome (GOLD analysis project Ga0307373, IMG submission 202534) | Soil microbial communities from Risofladan, Vaasa, Finland - OX-2 | ecosystem: Environmental > Terrestrial > Soil > Coastal area > Acid sulfate soil | place: Finland: Risofladan, Vaasa | collected...
CTGGTAGGGCAGGAACCCGCCGCCGTGCATGAGCAGCAGCCGCACCCGCGGGTGGCGGGCCAGCACCCCGGCGCAGATCAGCCGCTCCACCACGATCGTGGTCTCCAGCGGGTTGCCGATCACGTTCTGCAGGTACCACTGGTCCAGCGCGGGGTGGGCACAGTTGAACGCGGGATGGATGAGCACCGGCCGCCCGATCGCGTCGGCCTGTTCCCAGAACACCCCGAAGCCGGGCTCGTCCAGGCGGCGGCCGGCGATCGAGGTGCCCAGCGCGGCCCCCACCGCACCCGCCGACACCGCCTCGGCGTACATCCGGGCCGCCTCCCGGGGTGCCTGCATCGGGAGGTTGGCCAGCCAGTGCAGGCGATCGGGCGCGTACGCGCAGAAGTCCGCCATCCCCTCATTGGTGGCCTCGCACAGCGCGATCGCCAGCCGCGGGTCCAGGTCATAGCCGAAAAGCACCGGCGCGGGCGAGACCACAGCACCCCAGAGCCCTCGTTTGGCCAGATCGGCGGTTTTCTCCTGCGGGCTGTGGAAGGCGGGCGCGAGCGGGAACGGCACGTGGTTCGGGCTGCGGAACACGCCGTCATCGGTGGAGATGCCAAGCCCGCCGTCACGGGCGGCCAGCCGCAGCACCGGGTCGGGGATGACGTGGTTGTGGACGTCGATGAACATCTCAGGCTCCCGAGGGCGACACCGTGATGGTCCGGCCGGCGGCGGCCGCCTCCGCGATGGCCGCGGTCAGCTCCACGCTGCGCAGGCCGTCCAGCCCGGACGGGCTGGGCTCGCGTCCGGCGGTGATCGCCTCCTCGAACGCCGTCACGGCGCCGGAGTATGCGCCGAAGCTGGCCGTCTCCACCGTGGTCTCGCCGTCGCCGGTCACGATGCTCAGGGTCCCGGTCATGTTCATCCGGGTGCAGGACCGGCCGGCCACCCGGCCCTTGGTCCCGTACACCGTGATGTCCGCCTGCGGGAAGGCGGCGGACTGGTTGACGTTCACATATGCCAGCGCGCCCGTGCCGTAGCGCAGCAGCACCAGCGCCAGGGTCTCCGGGTCCAGGCCGTCCTCATGCCCGGTCAGCGCGGTCACCTCCGTCACCTCGGCTCCCAGCAGGTACCGGATCAGGTCGAAGGCGTGCACGCCGATGTTGTTGATGGTCCCGAAGCCCGCCAGCGCCGGGTCGGTCCGCCAGCCTTTGAGCAGCGTCCGGCCCGAGCTCATCTCCACCTGCACCACCCGGATGTCCCCCAGCGTGCCGTCCTGGATGACCTGCCGGAGGCGGCCGAAGTTGTCGTGGAACCGGGTCTGGAAGGTGATCCCCAGCCGGACCCCGGCCTGCTCACAGGCGGCGACCGCGCGCCGGGCGTCGGCGACGGACAGCGCCAGCGGCTTGTCGCACATCACCTGCTTGCCGGCGCGCGCGGCCGCGACGACCTGGCCGGCGTGCTGCGCGTTCGGGGTGGCGATGTAGACCGCGTCCACCTGCGGGTCGGCCAGCAGCTCATCGAAGCTGGTGAGCGCCCGGGCGGCGGAGTGGCGGGCGGCGAAGGCATCCGCCCTGGCCTGGTCCCGGCTGACCACCGCGTGCAGCACACCCTGCGGGCTGGCGTTGATCGCCGGGGCGATCTCAGAGTCAGCGATCCGGCCCGGCCCGACAATTCCCCAGCGCACCTTGCTCACCATCTATGTCCGCCAATCACCCAGAAGTGCGACGTCGCCGCCGCAGCCGTCGATGGCGGCCAGCCAGCCGCCGGTCATGGCCGGGTGCGCGCCGGTGACGAGCTCCGGCCGGCAGCCGGTCACCATCGGCACCCCGAGACTGCGGGCCACCCCGGCCAGGTGTGAGCCGGCCGCCCCGGACCGGGCGATGACGCCGCGGGCGCCGAACAGCAGCGGTGCCAGCGCCGGCAGCGGCCGTTCCACCAGCAAGATGGCATCCGTGAGCCCGTCGGGCGGCCGCTCGTGCGGCCGGCAGGGCAGCAGCAGCCCGGCCGCCGTCCCCGGCGCGGCCGGCCTGCCCGGCACATGCTCCCCCCGGCCCATCACCGTCTCCGCGAGCACCGGCATCCATTCCCGTGCGGCGAGCAGGTCAGCGACCGCCACCGGAGCCGGCCGGGCGCCCGGCACTGGCGCTGGCGCTGGCGGCCTCTGCGTCGCCGGGGCGCTGCGCAGGGACTGCAGCAGCCAGATCCCGCCGTCACCGGCGGCCCATTCGATCACGTCGTCGCCCAGCTCCTGCCAGACCTGGCCGGCCAGCCGGGCCACCGCCGTCACGGTCTGCTCGCCGAGCAGGGCGGTGAGCCCGTCCCCGCCGCCCGTCCCCGGCTCCCCCGGCCGGGACGGCGGGCCGGCCGGGAGCCGGACCCGGGCCGACTCCCCGTCGGCCCAGCCGGCCAGCAGAGCGCCGGGGTGGCCGCGCACCCCCTCCACGGTGACCTCGGTGCCCGCCCCGTTCACGCGGGCCACCCCGCCCGCGGCCAGCCGGATCTCCGGCTGCACCAGGACGCCCAGTGCCAGCGCCTCCGGTGGCAGGCCGCAGGCCTCAAGCCGCTGCAGGGGGTCCACCGCGAACGCGGAGGCCCAGCAGCTGCGCACCGCCGATACCACGTCGCCCGGGCCTACCCCGGCGACCGTGGAGAACGCGCCGGACCAGCGGGGGTCGCTTTCCAGCGGGCTGGACGAGCGGACGATGACCCGCCCGCCGAGCCTGGCCACCGCCTCGTGCAGCTGCCCGGTGAGGACGTCGTCGAGCTGGTGCCCCAGGACCGCCCGCCGGGCCGAGGCGGGCCGCCCACGCCGCACGGCGGCTATCGCGGCGGCCAGCGCGGGCCGGGCCTCGTCGGCCGGGATCACCCATCCGGGCAGCACCGCGAGCCCGGCGGCCAGGGCACCGGCCAGCCGCGCTGCCTTGGCCCCGGCCAGCGCGGCTGGCCCATCGGCACCGCTGGCGCGGGTCAGCTCGTCGCCCAGCGGCAGCAGCCGCGACAGGGGCCGTGTGCTCATCCGGCGATGATGATCTCGTCAGAGGCGTAGGAGGACAGCAGCTCGTGCCCGTCCTCGGTCACCAGCAGCATCTCCTCCAGCCGCACGCCGAACTCGTGCACCTTGCCGTGCTGGGTTTCCAGGGCGAACACCATGCCGGGCCTGATCTCCTCCGGGTAGTCCAGCGACCAGATCCGGGAGATGACCGGCCGGTCGTACTGGGCCAGCCCCAGCCCGTGGCCCCACAGGTTGGCCGCGGCCTGGTCTTCCTCCTCGTAGCCCCATGCCTCCTTGGCCGACGGCCATTTCAGCGCGATGTCGCGGGTGGTCACACCCGGGCGGACCACCTCGATCGCGTCCCACAGCCACTTGTGGGCGGTGTCGTAGTACTGCTTCATCTCGGCGGTCGGCCGGCCGCCGACACAGTAGGTGCGGTAGACGCAGGACTTGAACCCGTTCCAGGTGAGCGCCGCCAGGTCGACGATGACCAGTTCGCCGGGCCGGATGATGCGGTCGGAGAAGTTGCGCCAGTTCGGCCAGGCGTTGGGCCCGGAGGACACGATGATGTCCTCCACGTCCTCTATGCCGGGGATGTTGTAGAGGTACTCGAATCCGAACGCGGCCACCTCGTTCTCGGTCAGGCCCGGCCGCAGGAACTGGGTGAACTCATAGTGCAGCGCGTCGCAGATCGCGCCGACGATACGGGAAGCCTTCTGCTCGTCGGGGCTCTTGATGGACCGGGCCTCCATCATCGGGGTCATGCCGTCGACCCAGGTCACCCCGGCCCGCTGGAACGCCGCGATCATGTTGATGTCGATGAAGTCGACCCCGAGCGGCTTGTCCAGCACCCCCGCGTCCTCCAGGTCGTGCACCAGCGCGGTGGTGAACTTGGCAACCTGGCTCTGCGCGGCGGGGCCCGCCGCACCCTTGATCCACGTGTACGAGTGACGCACGTTCTCCGGCGGGATCCATGGGTTGTGCACCTTGAGGTGGATGCCGATGTCGCCCTGCTCGTACACGATCGGCTCCTTGCCCTCGCAGAGCACGACGTAACGCAGGCCGGGCTTGAGCCGGTTCCAGCCCGGCGTGTAGGTCGACGACACGTACCGCATGTTCTCGTCGTAGAACAAGAGCATCGCCCCCAGGCCATGCCGGGCCATCGCCTCCCGCGCCCGCTGCAGCCGCCAGGCCCGGACCGCCGCCCAGTTGATGCCTTCCTTCCAGTCCGTGCTCAGGCCACCGAACGCTTCCTTCATGCGCTGCCGTCCTCTCTTACCGGGTAGTCGGGCTGGCCACCTGTCAGCACCTTGACGATCTGGGTCGCTGCCTTGCGCTGTGACTCGGCGATGGACTCCTCCGAGTAGTAGGCCATGTGCGGGGTCACCAGCAGGCCGGGCAGGTCGCCGGGGAGCGCGCCTGGCGCCGGCGGCTCGGCGGCGAGGACGTCGAGCGCGGCCCCCCGCAGCCGGCCGGCCCGCAGCGCCTCGATGACGGCCTCAGTGTCGACCAGTCCGCCGCGCGCGGTGTTGACCAGCACGGCACCCGGCTTCATCGCCGCCAGCTCCGGCGCCCCGATCAGGTTACGGGTCCGCGGCGTCAGCGGGGCGTGCAGCGACACTGCGTCGCAGCTGCTCAGCAGCTCCGGCAGGGCCAGCAGCGGCGGCAGGCCCGGGCCCGGCCGCAGGAACGGGTCGTGTACGACCACCTCGCAGCCGAGCGAGGCGAGGTGTCCGGCCAGGCGGCGGGCGATCCGGCCAAACCCGACCAGCCCGACCCGCTGGGTGGACAGCCGCCGGATCGGCCGCAGCCCGGTCAGTCCCCAGCCACCGCCAGCGACCAGCCTTCCCGCCTCCGGCAGCCGCCGGATCAGTGCCAGCAGCAGCGTGAGGGCGTGCGCCGCGACCTCTTCCACGCTGTAGTCGGGCACGTTGGTGACGACGATCCCGCGCCTGGCGGCGGCCGCGAGGTCCACGTTGTCCACCCCGATGCCGTAGCGGGCCACGATCTTGCAGGCGGGCAGCTGGGACAGCAGCTCGTCGGTGACCGGCAGGTAGGTGTTGAGCAGCGCGTCGGCGGTGCGGCCGAGGCGGGCGACGCCGCCGGGAGTGCCGTCGGCGACCACGAGCCGGGCGCCGACGGCGGCCAGCAGCTCGGTCTCGGCGGTGATGGTCGGGAACACCTGGTCGGTCACGACCACCGTGAAGTCCTGGGTCATCTCGCTCCGCTCCGGGTCACGGTGCCGTCAGCTGGCCCGGGATGACCGGCAGCAGGAGGTAGGACTCCCGGCCCGGACCGTGCCAGAGGGTCTGCGTGCTGCCGGTGACATGCGGCGGCCGGTCCACCGGGTCGTCGTGCAGGAATGGCCCGCACCCCGTCATCTCGTTCTTGAACGAGCCCAGCCGGGGTGCGGCCGGGTGGTGTACCTCGTAGTCGCGGCCGCGGACGGTGAGCGCCACCTGGTAGCCGGCCGGGATCACCACGCTGGTGGGCCAGATCTCCACATCCGCCTGGTAGACCTCCCCCGGCGTGAGCGGCTGGATCTCGTCGTGGCTGTGGTAGGGGCGGTAGGGGGTGCTCAGCCGCGGGTCGAGCTTGCGCTGCGACAGCCGCAGCCAGCCCTGCGCGACTGGGGTGTGCGGGTCGATCGCGCCCGGGAAGGTCACCTCCGCACCGCCCGGCGCGAACACCCGCAGCACGCAGAACAGGTCCGCGTCGGTGGTGGAGGACGACACGAACAGGCGGGCGGCCACCGGCCCGGTGATCTCGGTCTCCTGTGCCAGGGGCGGCGCGAGGAAGGTGACCCCCTCCCCGTCCGCCTGGTAGGACGCCTGCTCGGGCTCGCTGCCGGGGGCCGCGCTCAGCCCGGGCCCGCTGGGCCGCAGGTAGAGCCGCCGCCATTCGGTCCGGGCCAGCGGCCACTCCTGCTCGGCCCGCTGCTGGAAACCGTCCAGCCTGCGCACCTGCAACTGCACCGGTGGCTGGTCGCGCCAGCCGCTGCCGTCACCGTGCAGGAAGCAGGCGAAGAACCGTTTCTGCAGGTCCACGCCGTAATCGGTGTAGAAGTGGGTCCAGTGTTCCAGCCCGTGCACCTCCAGCCACTTGTGCCGCGAGGCTGCCTGGGTGAAGGCCTCGAAGTTGCCGCGGGTGTGCAGGCCCTGCCCGCCCCAGTTGGCCGCGGTCAGGAACGGGACGGTGATCTCCTGCCAGTCCGCCGACCGGGCCCGGTGGAACCCGTCGTCGAGCGGATGATCGCGGATCTGCTCGCCGAACGGCACCCGCGCGGCCGCGAGCTCAGCATCGGTGAGCGTCTCCGGGCCGGCGACGGTCTCCCCGGTCACCGGATGGCGGGGGCCGCGCTCCCCCACCCCGTGCTGCACCACGGTGACCTGCTTGCCGTACCAGTTGTGCCAGAACGAGGACAGGATCCCGCCGTGGTGGGTGGCATCCCGGTAGAAGTCGGTGGCACCCTCCCAGGCGCACATCGCGGCCAGGTGCGGCGGCCGCAGGCCGGCCACATGCCATTGGTTCATGGCGTAGTAGGAGATGCCGTTCAGCCCGATCTTCCCGGTGCTCCACGGCTGGGCCGCCGCCCACTCGATGCACTCGTACAGGTCGCGGGTCTCCCGGGGCGAGTAGGGATCGAGCCGGCCCGGGGAGCGGCCTGCGCCCCGCGAGTCCACCCGGACGCACACGTAGCCGTCCGGCACCCACTTCTCCGGGTCCACGACCTCCCAGCTCTGGTGCACGTTGCTCGACCCGGCGGCCACGTCCGGATGCGCGGCGATCATGAGCCGCCACTGGTCGGGATATCCCTGCTGGAAGGCGAGCCCCTTCGCATAGGGGCCGTAGGTCAAGATCACCGGGTAGCGGCCGGGTCCGGGTGGCCGGAACACATCAGCCCGCAGGACCACGCCGTCGTCCATCGGCACGGGCACGTCCCGCTCGATCTCCACACCCCCGCCGCTGAACGCCGGCGGTGGCTGAGCCCCGCTGGGATCTGGTCCAGCCGCCACGGGATGCTCCCTACAGGTCGTCAAGCCACACGATGCCGCTCTTCAGTGGCAGTAAGCGAAGGGCGGCTCTCTCAGCCACGGACGATAGCAGCACTAAACGAGGCAGGGGAACCCGGCCCCGGTGGGCAACGGACAGTGCAGTAACATTCAGGCACCATGGCAGAAGTGAGCGTGACTACCGGCAGCCGGGCCGCTGCCGGCCACAGTGGCACCGAACCCGGCGGCGATGGGCCGGCTGGACGCGGCCCAGCCGGTAGCGACCTCGCCGGCGACATCGGACGGCGGCTGGCCGCGCACCGGGAGTCGCGCGGGATGCGGGTGGCTGAGCTCGCCCGTGAGGTCGGGGTCACGCCCAGCCTCATCAGCCAGATCGAGCACGGCATGTCCCGGCCGTCGGTGTCCACCCTGTTCGCCTTCGCCCAGGCGCTGAACGTCCCGGTCGACGCCTTCTTCCGGGAGCCGGCGGCATCGCCGCCCGACCCGGGCCCGCCCGCCGAGGGCCGCTATGTGGTGCGCCGGGGCGGCCGGGCGGTGATCGACATCGAGGGCGGGGTGCGGTGGGAGCGGCTGACCCGCGCCACCCCGGACCATCTCGATTTCTTCGAGCTCGTCTACGAGCCGGGGGCTGAGTCCCACCCGCGCCAGTACACCCACCCCGGCACTGAGATGGTGCTGGTCGTGAGCGGCTGCCTGGAGATCACCGTCGGTTTCGAGCGCTACCGGCTGGAGCCTGGTGACAGCATCGACTTCCCCTCATCCATGCCCCACCGGTACCTGAACCCGGCCACCGAGCCCGCCCGCGCGGTCACGGTCATCCTGTACGACTGCCCGGGAGAGACCCGGTGAGCGGGGGAACGGTGAACACGAGCATGGGGAATGCGGCAGTGGGCCGGCAGCTGATCCGCGATCTGGTCGAGAACTGGGCGGTGTGGCGAGACGCCGGTGACTGGGACCGCTTCCGGACGGTCTGGCACGATGACGGCACGATGATGGCCACCTGGTTCCAGGGACCGGCCGATGACTTCATCCGGGTCAGCCGCGAGGGCTTCGAGCACGGGGTCAGCATCCTGCATTTCCTGGGCGGGACCGCGATCGATCTGGCGGGCGAGCGGGCCATCGCGCAGACGAAGATGACCATCTCCCAGCGCGGGCTGGTCCACGACGTGCTGTGCGATGTGGTGTGCACCGGCCGCTTCTACGATTTCCTGGAACGCCGGGACGGCCGCTGGGGCATCGTGCTGCGGCAGCCGATCTACGAGAAGGACCGGCTTGACCCGGTGGACCCGGCCGCCCGGGTCGAGCTGTCCGCCGCGACGCTGGCCCGGTTCCCTGTGGGCTACTGCCACCTGGCCTATCTCCAGGTGGGCCTGGGCTTCGACGTCAAGCCGGACATGCCAGGCCTGGTGGGGCCGGAAGTCGAGAACCTCTACCGGCGGGGGGCCCGCTGGCTGGCCGGCGAGCCGCTGTAACCCGCACGCAGGCTAGCCCGCACGCTGGCCCGGCCCTCAGATCTGGTCACTGGTGGCCAGCGCACTCCAGATGGCCGCAGTCGAACTGGGCGGCCGGGACCGGCCAGCGCTCGCCGCCCGGTCCCTGGACGACCCAGTCGCCGGCGGCGGCAGTGACCCGGCCCTCCAGCGTCCGCACGGTGGTGGGCTCGGTCACCTGCCAGGCGCGGACCTCGCCGGTCCGGGTCCACCGGTTCCCGCCCAGCCGCGTGTGGGTGGCAAGGAACTGGGCGTCCCGGACGCTGTGCACCCGCCCCTGCCCGTCCTGGATCCGCCAGTCGCCAGGCGCGGCCTGCATGACCGTCCCGTCGGCGGCCGTCCAGGCCGCGGGTGAACGGAGCCGGCCGGCCCGGACCTCGCCGCGGCGGTGAAAGCACGCGGCGTCCTCCGGCCCGGCGTCCGGGAGCACGGCGACATAACCGATCGCCTCCAGGCGCTCCAGGATGGAACGGATGTGCTGGACGTTCCCGGTGCGGGTGGCCTCGGGCAGAGCCGTCCAGGCCAGGACGCTGGCGTTGATCCGGCGGCTGTAGTCGTCGCGCTCTCCCGCCCGCGGTGGGCGCCAGCCGGCCGCTATGCGGCGCGCGTACCAGCGGTCATGCTCGTCGTGGGCGATCTTGAGCACCTGCGAATCGGTCAGCTCGACGACGGACCCGTCCGGGACGGCCCGCAGCGGGCGCCACTGCCGCCGCATTTCGACCGCCGACGAGAGCACCTGCCGCACCTGGCGGATGTTCTCATCGCGGTAGAACTCATCGAGCTGTTCCCAGGGCCGGCGCGCTGACTCCCGGGGGCTCCCGGCCGGGACCGGCCACCGCAGCCGGTACCACTCGTGGTTGTGGCGGGCGAGCCTGGTCCAGGTGTCGGCCGGCAGGTCCCCGTCGACCAGGAACCCGGGCCGGAAGTGATGCAGCTGGTCGAAGACGGCACCGGCACCGCCGGCGCCGTCGACGGACTGGGCGTAGATCAGCGTCTGCGGATGGAGCCGCGCTATCCGTCCCGCCTCGTGCATGTTCTCCGGGGTGGGCGGGTCGGTGATGACCACGGCGCACTCCCCTGGAGCCAGGGACGATGAGTCCAGGTAGTCGAGCAAGCCGCGATGCCACCGTGTGCGGTCGGCGATGACGGCGGGCAGGGACTCGCGCAGGCCCACGGAGACCGTCTGCGTGAACTCCCGGTGCAGGTGGCCGGCCCGGCGGGCCATGATCCGGATGGAGCTCAGACCGCTGTCGCCGGCGGCGGGGCTCCCGCCTGTGCATGCCGCGGCCCGCAGTTCCCCCTGCTCCCAGGCAGACCGGGCGGCTTCGATCAGGATCGCCAGCGCGAGCGTCGTATCGCCGCACAGGATCAGGGTGCGGGCACCGTGCGCGAGCACCGCCTGCACCGCGAAGACGGCCGTCGTCTCGTACGGGCTGAGCGCGTCTTCCAGCCAGAGCTGATCAGGGCCGATGTGGTTGCCGCGCCAGGTGTCGGCGTGCCGGGGGTCGTCGACGCGGGCGACGACATGCGGGCGGTGGCCGGTGTGGCGCGGCGCCTGCTGCAGGACCTCCCGCACCCGCGTCAGGATCGCCTCGTTGTCCTGCGCACCCGGGTGGAGGGCGTACACCTGCCGGACCGAGGGCTTGCCCAGGTGGGTGACGACCGGCCGCAGGGACTGCGCCCGGGCCGGGTCGGCGACGATCACCCGTGCCCCGGTGGCCCTGGCCTCCTCCATGAGCGGATGGTTCGGGTCTGGCTCCACGACCACGACCCGGTTAGCACCGGAGTCGGAGACCAGCTTGCCCAGCAGGGCCAGGGTCATCGCGTCCAGGCCGGTCATCATGGTCAGCTCGCCGACGAAGCGCGTCTTCAGCCGGTCGACCTCCACCCGCCAGAGCACCGCCCCGGCCGCTACCACGCCGACGAATGTCGCCCCGAGGCAGAAGACGGCCGCCGCCTGCAGGGCCAGCGGCTCGGGCCCGGGGCAGCCGGTATGGGCCGATGGTCCATAGCTCGCCTGCACCTGACCGGTGAAGAGCTCAAGCACCCAGCTCAACGGTGCCAGGACCGGGGCCTGGCCCGTCGCGCACGGCAGGAACGAGGCCTCGCCGAGTACTCCCCCGATGATCACCATGCTCAGCAAGGCTGGCAGGGCGACGTTCGTGTGCTGCTGCCGCCGGGGCCACCAGTACAGCGCCAGCGCTGCTGCCCACAGGCCCAGCAGGATGGGGAAGGTCCACGAGGCATCGGGCCGCAGCCACTGCCGCCATCGCGGCCCGGGCGCGAATGCGGCGCTGTGCGCCGTTGTCACCGCGGCCCACGCCAGCGCCGCGGTGAGCAGTGCCGTGCCCAGCGCCGGAACGGCCCACGCCAGCCGGGCCGCGCGCCCGGGACCGCCCGTTCCCCGCGGGATCACGGTTTGCGGGCCAGGCCCCCGTACACCGAGACAGCGGCGTCGCTGGCAATGCCGGCCTGGCCGATGTCGGTGGGGTCGGGCCGCCAGCGGGGCAGTGACACGACACCTGGCTCGATGAGATCCAGCCCAGCGAAGAACTGCTCGATCTCCGCGTGTGAGCGGACCCGCATGATCACCCCGCTGCGCCGGTACACGGCGGCGACGCCTTCCCAGGCAGCCGGATCGAAGTCGCCGGTGAGGTGGGACAGGGCCAGGTAGCTGCCGGAAGGCAGGGCCGCGAGCAGTTCGCTGGCCAGCCGGTACGGGTCGTCCTCATCCGGCATGAAGTGCATGACAGCGATCAGCAGCAGGCCCACCGGCTGGCTCAGGTCGAGCGTGTCCCGCAGGTCGGCTGAGCCGAGGATGTGCTCGACGTCGCGCAGGTCGGCGTCGATGTAGGCGGTCCGGCCGGCCGGCCCGGTGGTCAGCAGGGCGCGGGCGTGGGCGAGCACGATGGGGTCGTTGTCCACGTACACGATCCGTGCCGCCGGCTCGACGTCCTGGGCGATCTCGTGCACGTTGGGCGAGGTCGGGATGCCGGTGCCGATGTCGAGGAACTGGCTGATGCCGGCGTCACGCGCGAGATAGCGGACCACCCGGCGCAAGAACGCGCGGTTCTCCCGCGGTGGGACCCGCGAGTTGGGGTTGGCTTTCAGGCCCGCCTCAGCGGCGGCCCGGTCGGCGGCGTAGTTGTCCTTGCCCCCGAGCAGGTAGTCATAGACACGGGCCGGATGGGGCCGGTCGGTCTGCAGGTCAACTCCCGGGTAAGCGGGACCCACGTTCATCCAATCCATCTCCGCCATACCGGCTCCCCTGCACGTCGATCATCAAGGTCCCCACCCCGGATCCTTAGCCGCATGATCCCTATCACGCATGATATGGCCGCGCCGCTACAGGCTGCGCCCGGACCGCCAATCGCCCGCCCGCTGCGGCGGGAGCGGGAATGGCTCAGCCAGCCAATGCCTGGTAGACGAGCTGGCGTAGCTGTGGCCGGATCCGGTGGGCGCTGGAAGGGAGCAGCTGCGTGAAGAAGGAAACGGCCAGCTCTTCTTCCTGGTCGGCCCAGAACGCGGTGCTGGCGGCCCCGCCCCAGGAGAACTCGCCCTCGGAGCAGACCACCCGGCCTGCCACCGGGTCGGTGACGACGGCGAAGCCCAGCCCGAAGCCGACCCCGCGGAACGGGAACTCGGCGTACAGCGGTCTGCCGAAGCTGTCCAGGTCGAGGCCGCCGGGAAGATGGTTGCGCGTCATGTACCGGACCGTGCGCGGGCTGAGCAGCCGGACGCCGTCCAGTTCCCCGGCCGGGCTGTCCGCGCTGGCCAGCAGCATCTGGGTGAAGCGGTGGTAATCGGCGGCCGTGGCGATGAGGCCGGCCCCGCCGCTGATCATCGATGGCGGCGTCCGGGCGGCGCTGCCCAGGGCGTCGAGGCGCGCGGCCCGGCCGTCCCGGCCCGGGGTGTACAGGGCGGCCAGCCGCCCGGCGTCGCCGTCGCTGACGTGGAAACGGCTGCCGGACATGCCCAGCGGGCCCAGGATGCGGGTGGCCAGGAACTCGTCGAGGCTGGTCCCGGAGACGACCTCGATCACCCGGCCGAGGACGTCTGTGGCGACCGAGTAGTTCCACTCCGCGCCCGGCTGGAACAGCAGCGGCAGGCCGGCCCAGATGTCGCAGGCCTGCGCCAGGTCCACCGCGGCCGGAGTTGACCATTCGAAGCCAGCCGCCCGGTACATGGCATCCACCGGATGCACCCGGTGGAACCCATAGGTCAGGCCGGCGGTGTGGGTGAGCAGGTGCCAGACCCGCACCGGCTCGGTCGCCGCCACCGTGGCTGGCCGCAGGTCCGACCCGCCCGCATAGACCCGGACGCCGGCGAACGCCGGAATGTAGGAGCTCACCGGGTCGCTCAGCTCGAGCGCGCCCTCCTCGTAAAGCATCATCGCGGCGACCGAGGTGACCGGTTTGGTCATCGAGTAGATCCGCCACAGCGTGTCCGCCTGCACGGGCAGGCCCGCCTCGACATCACGCATCCCGCCCCACGCCACATGCGCCAGGCGGCCGTGCCTGGCGACCGTGACCAGCCAGCCGGGCAGCCTCCCGTCGTCGACGTACCGGGCGAAATGCCGGTCGATCCGGCGCAGCCGCTGCGGATCCAGGCCCACCTCGGCGGGTTCCACCTCGGGCTTGAGCCCGTCCATGGCATCACCTTCCCAGCGCGCCGGCGCCCGCTCGGGCACCGCCACCGATTCTCCGGGAAGCCGGGCGGGCGCCGCCAGCCCGGCGCGGCGAGCATCAGCAAAGATCAAGCCTGCCATCAGCATGCCTTCAGATTTCTCCCAGGTACGCAGCCGACTCTCAAATGAGAGAGCAGGACGATCGCGTACCGAGGGGGCGCTCCCATGAGCACGATCCACGACCCGACCATCCCGGCCGGCCCCGGGCAGGAGCCGCCGGGCGCGCTCTGGCCAGGTCAGGGTGGGCCGGCCGGACCTGGCGGCCCGGCCGGCTACGGGGGCGGAGAAGGCGGCCCGGGCAAGCCGGGCCGGGGGTTCCGCCGCGGCTTGCTGGCAGCCGGTGCGGCCGGCGTGCTGGCCCTGGGAATCTTCGGTGGCCTGGCGATCGCGGGCGCCGGCCACGGCAGCCGGCCGCTCACGACATCACAGATCGCCGCGCAGGTCGACCCGGGCCTGGTGGACGTGGTCACCACCCTTGGCTACCAGCATGGCCAGGCGGCCGGCACCGGGCTGGTGCTGACCCCCTCCGGAGAGGTCCTGACCAACAACCACGTCATCCAGGGCGCGACCTCGATCAAGGTCACCGACGTCGGCAACGGCCACACCTACCCGGCCCGCGTCGTCGGCTATGACCGCAGCCACGACATAGCGGTGCTCCAGATGCAGGGGGCGTCCGGCCTGTCCACCGTGACCCTGGGCGACTCGGCCAGCGTCACTACCGGCCAGAAGGTCGTCGCGCTTGGCAACGCGGGCGGCAAGGGCGGCACCCCGTCGGTCGCGACCGGCCGGGTCGCCAGCCTTGGCGATTCGATCACCGCCTCGGACGCGTCCGCGGGCACCTCTGAGCAGCTCACCGGGCTCATCCACCACAACGCGGGCATCCAGCCGGGCGACTCGGGCGGGCCACTGGTCAACACCGCCGGGCAGGTGATCGGCATCAACACCGCGGCCTCCACCGGCATCCAGCTCCAGTCCGACCAGACCCAGGCGTTCGCGATCCCGGTCAACCGGGCGGTCGCCGTCGCCAGGCAGATCGAGGCCGGCTCGGCGTCCGCCACCGTGCACATCGGCCCGACCGGGTTCCTCGGCGTGGAAATCCTGTCCGCGGACGGCGCAGCCGCGCAGGGCGTGCCGGTGGGCAGCGGGGCGGCCGTCGCCGGGGTCCTCCCCGGGGCGCCAGCCGCCGGGGCCGGCCTGACCGCCGGGGACGTGATCGTCTCGGTGGACGGGCACCAGATCGCCTCGCCGAACGCGCTCCAGACGGCGCTGGGCCTGCACCACCCGGGCGATCGCGTCAGCATCGGCTGGACGGACCAGGCCGGCCAGCGGCATTCCGCGGCCATCACCCTCAGCACCGGCCCGGCCGCCTGAAACCGGCCGCCTGAGCCCGGCCGGGGCCTGCAGGTCACTCGGCGCGGGCCCACATCCGCGTCACCGTGACACCCTATGCAGCGAGGAGCGGCATGCCTGCACCGATCGCGGGAAGGGGCACCGATGACTGAGGGGCTGACGGCGGCTGGACTGGCACGGCTGCGGGCAGTCGCGCAGGGCCACATCGGCGACGACCGCGTACCCGGCCTGGTGGCGCTGGTGGCCCGCGGGGATCAGGTGCACGTGGAGGCCCTGGGCACACTGGCGGTCGGTGGCAGGCCGGTGACCCGCGACTCGCTCTTCCGGATCGCGTCGACGACCAAGCCCATCACCGCTGCGGTGACGATGGCGCTTATCGATGAGGGCCTGATCGGGCTGGACGAGCCGGTTGACAGGCTGCTGCCCGAACTGGCCGGCCGGCGGGTACTGCGGCGGATGGACGGGCCACTCGATGACACCGTCCCGGCGGGCCGGGCCATCACCACCCGGGATCTGCTGACCTTCACGTTCGGCTTCGGCGTGGCCCTGGAGATGTTCGCCGCGCCCGCTCCGTGGCCGGTGGTGGCCGCCGCGGAGGAGCTGCGGCTGTCCACGATCGGCCCGCCCAACCCGCAGGTCCAGCCCGACCCGGACACCTGGATCGCGAACCTCGGCTCGCTGCCGCTGCTGGCACAGCCCGGCGAGCGCTGGCTGTACAACACCGGCGCCTCGGTGCTGGGCGTGCTGGCGGCGCGTGCCGCCGGGGAGCCGTTCGCACAGGTGCTGCGGACCCGGATCTTCGAGCCGCTCGGCATGCGCGACACCGGCTTCTGGGCACAGGACCCCGGGCGGCTGGCGACGTCGTACCGGCCCACCGCGGAGGGGCTGGCCGTCTGGGACGAGCCGGACGGCGCCTGGAGCCGCCCGCCAGCGTTCGGGGACGGCGCGGCCGGCCTGGTCTCCACCGCCGATGACCTGCTCGCCTTCGCGCAGATGCTGCTGCGCGGTGGCGCACCGGTCATGTCGGCGCAGGCCACACGCGCGATGACGACCGACCAGCTGACACCGGCCGTCAAGGCACGCGGCGGGCTCGGGCCGGCCTTTTTCGACGGCCGGTCGTGGGGGTTCTGCCAAGCGGTGTTCGACGGCGGGGCGTTCGGCTGGGACGGCGGCCTCGGCACCTCCTGGCTGGCCGACCCCGCCTCCGGCCTGACCGTGATCGTGCTGACCCAGCGCATGTTCGAGTCGTCAGATCTTCCCCAGGTGCATCGCGACATCCAGGCAGCCGCCCAGGCCGCGCTCGCCTAGCAGGTGTCCTGGCCTGCCTGGGCGGCTGCCCGCCGGGCAGCTGCGAGATAGTCCCGCGTCTTCGCCGTGCCCGGGTCGTCAGCACCCAGGAGCCGCTCCCGGTCCGCGAGGGTCCGCTCAAAGAGCGCGATGGCCTCATCAAAGCGCCCGGCAGCCTGGTAGGCCGCCGCGAGGTTGTTCCGTGACCGCATGGTCTTCGGGTGATGCTCGCCGAGGATGTGCTCCCGGTCGGCGAAGTCCGCTCGTACAGCCCGGTGGCCTCGGCGATCCAGCCCGCCCGCCGCAATGCGTAGGCGAGGTTGTTCCGCGAGTTCAGGGTGCTCGGATGGCGTTCTCCCAGGATCTGTTCCTTGCCGGTGACGGCGCGCATGTGGAGCTGGATCGCGTCATCGAGGCGGCCCGCGTCCCGGTAGGCCAGTGCCAGGTTGTTGACCGACATCAGGGTGGCAGGATCGAGGTCGCCATGGACGCGTTCCCGGTCGGCGAGGGTGCGCTCGTACAGCCGGATCGCGTCGTCGAGGCGGGCCTCGTCCTTGTAGGCGGTCGCGAGGTTGTTCCGTGACGTCAAGGTGTCAGGATGGTCATCCCCGAGGATTCGCTCGCGGTCGGCCAGGGTGCGCTTGAGCAGCGCGCCGGACTCGGTCAGGCGCGCCATCCCCCGGTAGGCGATCGCCAGGTCGTTGCGGCTGGTAAGTGTGTCGGGATGCTCGTCCCCCAGAACGCGCGTCCGGGCGGCCAGGGTGCTCTCGAACAGCGTGATGGCCTCAGCCGGGCGCCCCGCGGCACGGTAGGCGTAGGCGAGGTTGTTGTGGGCGGTCAGGGTGCCGGGATCATCGGCACCGCGGATCCGGCCGTAATCGGTGACGAGCGGCTGGCCAAGCTCGATCGCCTGGGTGTGGCTGTCGCCGAGCTCGTTGAGGCAGCTCACTGCCCAGCTGCGCAGCATCGATCCGTGATCGTGCGTAGGCAGCGGCGACCTGCGTCTTGCCGACCCCCCGCAGGCCGGTGACCGCCTGCACCACGGACACTCCCGGCCCGGTCCGGCGCAGTGCGGCAAGCAGGTCAGCCCGTGGCTGGAAAGCGGGCGGCTCCTGCGGCACGTCGCCGACCACCACCGGCCCTGCTGCCGTGACGGCCGGCCGTGGCTGGACGATCAGCTGGCCGATATGTGCATGGAAGGTGTTGACCTGCGTGCCATGATCGCCGATCTGGACGCCGTGACTGCCCCGCGCATCGGTCGCGGGACCGGGTTCGCTCCCGTCGTGGCTGCCCGCCACGGGATGCCCGTCCCTCAGCCGTCCGCAGCGGCGCCGAAGGTGTTGTGCTGGATGTTGTAGTCCCCAACCTGAACACCTTGCGAGCCCCGCGCGTCAATGTGGTACCTGCCGGACCGTGATCCGGCCGGGTCGATCAGGCCCATCAGAGCCTGGGCAGCCGTTACCAGCTCCTGGTCACCGGCAGCACAGCCGCGGCGAGTTCCGCCGCCAGCTGAGCCGCCCACAGCCGCGGGGCATCCGCGTGCTTGGCCAGCAGCGTGCCCCCGGCCGGCCGGCCGGCGAAGCGTTTGGTCACCAGCGCCTTCAGGCTTGCGTACGCGTCCTTCACCGCTGCGGACGCCGTTTCCGCCAGCCCGCTCGCCGACCCGGCCGCCAGCGCGGTGACAATCAGAGTCACCGGATCCATTCCCAGCCCCCTTACGCTGCTGGCCGCCAGGGCAATCCTCTCAGCCAGGGTGCTGCGCTGCCAGCTTCACAACGCGGGCGGCTGCCCGGGCCAGAAGGGCCATTCCTCGAACCAGGCACAGCGCCCGTCGGCGGCGAAGCGGACGACCCACAGGTCGCGGTACTCCTGGTGGGCCGGCTCGCCGTAGCGGACCTCGGCCCGGATCACCGCGGTGTCGCCGTCGGCCGCGATGACCTCGCTGGTCATCTGGAACACCTCGGCCGGGCCGTCGCGTTCGGCCTCCCACATGACGGCGATCGCGGGCAGCCCGGTGACGGGCTCCTCGTAGGGGCCCTGCCGGTAGACCGCGTCTTCGGTGAAGATCCCGGCCAGGGCACCGGTTCCCGGTGCCCGCCAGGCGCGCTCGTAGGCCGCCACCCACTGGGCGGCCTCCTGCCTGGTCACCGTCCCGCTCCCGGCTGGCCCGGTGGCTGGTGGGCCAGCAGCTGCTCGGCCCGGGCCAGGGTCTCGTGCAGGTTGGGCTCCGACGTCGCCTGGTGCGCCTCGGGCGGCGACAGCCAGCGCACCGGCGCGTCCGGCTGCTCGGCGCGTGCCGCACCTGGCGCCCACGTGGCCAGCACGAACCGCAGGTCGGCGTGCTCGTGCCGCGGCTCGCCAGCGCCGGCCGGGACACCCACGATCACCGCATGCCGGAGCTGCCCGTCCGGCCACGGCGCCAGGTCGGCCAGCCCGGTTTCCTCCCGGGCCTCCCGCAGCGCGATGGCGAGCGGGTCGCTTTCGCCGGGGTCGCCGTGCCCGCCAACCTGGAGCCACGCCTGCTGGCGCCGGTGCCAGCGGAGCAGGATGCGGCTGCTGCCGGGATGCACGATCAGCGCTGACGCGGTGATGTGCAGGGGAGTCGAGCGCAGCCACGGGTCGGTGGTGGTGCGCATGAGCGCGCGCATCCGCTCGACGTCGGCGGTCTCGGTCTCCCCCTGCGGGTGGTAGGAGTCCAGCAAGGTCGCGGCATCCACCCAGCGATTGTCGGTCACCCGGCGGCGGCCGGCATCCCGTTTCGGGCCGGCAGTGCCGATGTAGCGTGACAGCTGTGACCACCGACAGCGGGGATGCCTTCGCCCTGCCGGCCATCCCGGTCTCGGCGGGCGCGCTCATCTACGACCGCGCGGGCCGGCTGCTCATCCTGAAACCGACCTACAAGTCCGGCTGGACGATCCCCGGCGGTGTCATGGAGGCCGACGGGGAGACCCCCTGGGAAGCCTGCCAGCGCGAGGTGCGGGAGGAGTGCGGCCTGCAGGCCCGCACCGGCGCGCTGGTCTGCATGGACTTCCGCCGCCCACGGCCGGGCAAGCCGGGCGGCATCCGGTACCTGTTCGACTGCGGCACGTTCAGCGAGGAAAGCCTGGCCGGGATCGTGGTGCAGCCCGAGGAGATCTCGCAGTACCAGCTGGCCGACCTGGCCACCGCCCTGACCCTGCTCAGGAAGCCGATCCGGAGGCGGGTGCGGGCGGCGGTCAGGTGGCACGGCGGCCTGTGCTACCTGGAGGACGGCCGCCCGGTTGCCAGCGTGCCGATCTCCGCCAGGATGCCGGGCGCGTCCAGCCAGTAGCGCCGGTCTCAGCCGTCCGCTGCGGCTGGCTGCCCGTCCGTGGCCACCTCCTCGACCGGCGCCGGCCCGGCCGTGCCGGTCTGGCCGAGCTGCGTCCCGGGCTCGATGTCGAGCAAGCCACCCACCGGCTGGTCGCCTTCATCGACGGGGTGAGCGTGGAGGCGGTCCTCTACCCGTCCCGGGTCCCGCCGCAGCGCCAGCTCGCCATGCTCGACGACCTGCTGGCCGGCTTCCGCAGCACCGGAACTTGACATTTGCTTTCCCCGGCGCTGACCGCTGAATTCTCCAGTAGCATCTCAATCCACATCGCACCGCAGGTCAGCTGGTGTTTGATTTCCGGCAAAAGGGGCCCTGGCCGTGGATCTCTACACATTCGTGGTGACCGACTTCGTCATTCATGACACCCGGGCGCTGCACAACGACACCCTGCATCTGAGCCATTCGGCATATGTCGACGGCGACATGGTGGCGAACCACCTCATCTCCATGGGCGATTTCGACAACGGCGGCTACCACACCGCCGACTATGTCCCGGCGGGCCAGAGCCCGGGCCTGGCCGATGTCGTGATCAACGACCCGGAGGCGAAGGTCGCGTTCGTCTTCCAGCTCGTCAACGCCGGCAACGTGCCCGCCGACACCCTGACCGGCCGGATGGCCGCCTCCGCCGACCAGCTCGCAGGCATCACCGCCGGCCTGGCCGGGGCCGGCGCGGCCGGGATCGGCGACGCCGTCACCAGCGCCGCGTTCCCGATCGGCCTGCTGCTGGAGGCCTTCGCCAACGTCTGGGCCTGGCTGACGGTGGACTGCGACGGCCCGGTGGCGGTGGACCAGCTCTCCGGCCCGCGCTACGTGATCGACGCCACCACCGACAACGGCACCGGGCTGGTGCAGATCCAGCGGCGGTACCCGGGCACCGACTCGCCCACCGGCTGCGGCGGCAACTCCAACTACGAGGTGACCTGGTCGCTGCAGCACCGGCGCAGATGGGTGCCGGTCACCGACCCGGTGAACGGCCAGTTCACCTCGGACACGGCGCTGAGCGCCGTCACCCACTACGGCGCGGTGCACGCGTTCGGCGTCGGCGCGAACGGGCTGATCAACCACGCCCGGACCTTCACCGGCGCCGCCTGGAGCGTGGACACGCTGGGCTCGTTCCGCATCGGCGGCCTGCCGGTCACCGCGGTCAGCTTCGACGACCGCCTGTGGGTGCTCGGGGTGCTGGCCGACGGCTCGATCTCGACCCTGGCGTACACGGTCGACGGTGGGACCTGGGTGCAGGACGCGGCCGGCCCGCCCGCCGGGCTGCTGACCGCCGAACCGGTCGCGGCGGCCGTGTTCCGGCACCGGCTGTGCCTGCTCGCGCGGGACTCGGCGACCGGCCACCTGCGGATGACGTCAACCGCTGACCTCCAGCTCTGGACCCCGTGGGCGGACGTGCCGCAGCCCGGCATTCCCGCCGTCTCGCCGGTGGCGGCCGCGGTGCTGGCAGGCCCCCTGCTGACAGGGACGCTGCATATCTTCGGGGTCTTCAACACCGGCAAGCCCCCCATCAACGTCGCCGTCATGCACAACTCGACCACCGACGGGGTCACCTGGGCCGGATGGAACGAGGTCGAGTCGGGGGTGCGGCCGCCCGGCGCCCCGCTGTCCGATCAGCCGCTGGACGTCGCGGCCGGGGTCTTCCGGGACCGCATCTGCCTGGCGTCGCGGTGGGAGTCCGCCAGCGCGCTGGAGACCACCTGCTACCTCGCGGAGAACTTCAGCGCGGACGGCGTCAACTGGTCCGGCTGGCGGGGGCCAGCCTCCGACGTGATCTTCCAGCCGGCCGCCACCGCCGGGCTGGCCGCGGTCGGCCACCACCTGTACCTCTTCACCCCGCTGCTGGACACGGCGAACAGCCAGGCCACGAACGTCTGGGTGCACTGAGCCAGCGCGCCTCAGGAGCCGGCGGGCGGGCAGAGGCCCAGCAGACGGGCAGCGTTCAGCTTGAGGATCTTGGGCCTGACCTCGTCCTTGATGGGCAGCTTGGCGAAGTCGGCGAGCCAGCGGTCGGGCGTCAGCAGCGGGAAGTCGGAGCCGAACAGCACCTTGTCCTGCAGCAGCGAGTTGGCGTACTGCACCAGCAGGGGCGGGAAGTACTTCGGCGACCAGCCCGACAGGTCGATATACACCCCGGGCTTGTGGGTGGCCACGCTGAGCGCCTCGTCCTGCCAGGGGAAGGACGGGTGCGCCAGGATGATCTTGAGGTGCGGGAAGTCCACCGCGACGTCGTCGATGTGCATCGGGTTGGAGTACTTGAGCCGGATGCCCCCGCCGCCGGGCACGCCCGCGCCGATGCCGGTCTGGCCGGTGTGGAACAGCGCGATCGCCCCAAGCTCCTCGATGACCTCATAGAGCGGGTACGCCATCGGGTCGTTCGGGAAGAAACCCTGGATGCTGGGATGGAACTTAAAACCTTTCACGCCATAACGCTCAACCAGCTGGCGCGCCTGCACCACGCCGGCCTTGCCTTTGAACGGGTCGATAGAGGCGAACGGGATGAGTACCCCGTCGCTGGCGGCGGCCGCCTCGGCGATCTCCTCGTTGGGCACCGGCGGGACCCCGGTCGTGTGCTCGGCATCCACCGTGAACACCACGGCGGCCATGTTCCGCTCCCGGTAGTACGCGGCGATCTCGGCCAGGGTCGGCTTGCGCTGGCTGGCGTCCACCTTGAAGTAGGCGGCGGAGGCGGCGTTCAGGGAGTCGTCCAGGGAGGTGGCGCCGCGCGCGGAGACCTCGGCGTGGGTGTGCACGTCAATGGCGGCCAGCGAGTCGACGTCCATCCCAGCCTCCCGCGAGGGCGGGGACGCTGATGCCTCCACGAAGCCCCCTGGTGTCCCGATGATCCGACATTACGCATCCGCTTGACTGCCGTCAATAATGTGCCCAGTATCGGAGGGATGAGCAACGATGGCATGGCAGGCGGGGACCCGGAGGCCTGCCCGGCAGCCCTCCGGCCTCAGTCGATCATGCTGGCGCTGCTCGGCGACTATGTCTACGGCCGCGGCGTCTATGTCTCCTCCGGCAGCTACATCGAGGCGCTCGGGCGGGTGGGCGTGTCCGGCCAGGCCACCCGGTCCACCCTCACCCGCATGGTCAACCGCGGGCTGCTGCGGCGGCACCGCCAGGGACGGCACATGTACTTCGGCCTCACCCCCCGCTGCGAGGCGATCCTGGCCGACGGCAGGACCCGCATCTGGGAGACCGGCGCGGTCAACACCGACTCCGCCGGGACCTGGACCCTGGTCAGCTTCTCGCTGCCCGAAGCCTGGCAGCAGGCACGGCACGACCTGCGCTCACGGCTGGCCTGGGCCGGGTTCGGGATGCTGCACGGCGGGCTGTGGATCGCCCCGTCGCGGGCCGACATCACCGCGGTCCTGGCCGAGCTGGGGCTCGCCGACCACGTGACGGTCTTCGCCGCCCAGCCCGTCCACCCCACCGACCCGGGCCCGCTGATCCGCGACGCCTACCCGCTGGCGGACCTGCACGGGCAGTACCAGACGTTCCTGCGGCGATGGGACCGGCCCGGCCCGCTGCCCGCCATGCCCGACGACCTCGCCCGCCACCTGCTGCTGACCGCCGAGTGGCTGCAGATCATCCGCACCGACCCGCGGCTGCCACTGTCCCACCTGCCGCCCGACTGGCCCGCGCCCCGCGCCCAGCACGTGTTCCGCGACACTCACGCCCGGCTCGGCAGGCCGGCCGCGGACGTCGCCGCCGGGCTGCTGGAGACGATCCGGGCCGGCTGACGGGCGTTAGCCGGCCCGGATCCCGAGGGTCCCGGCCACGGCCTGGACGACGGTCTTGACCTCGTCCGACGACGAGGCTTCCTTGGTCAGGTCGAAGGTGACGTCGGTCTTGCCGTCATGCCGCTCGATGTGCAGCGACACCTTGGTCCGCAGCCAGGTCACCAGCAGGCCGAGCAGGATCGCCGTGCCGATCACCAGCTCCACCGTCATCTGCTCGTCCTGTGGCGGGCTGTCCACCAGCTCCTGGACGGCCGGGGCCACCGCCGGGTCCGCCAGCATGAGGCTCAGCAGCCGCCGCCCGGTATCCGCGCCCGCCGCGGCATCGGGAAGGATCTGGTCCGGGTCGACCGGCCCGAGGCCGCCGACCTGCTCCAGCATCTGGGCGATCACCAGCCGGGCTTCGTCCTGTGAGGTCGCCGAGCTGGCCGGATCCGTCTCACCCGGCAGCAGGTCCTCGGTGACCCTGGCGGCGATCGCCAGCACCGTGTGGTCGTCGACGCTGTCAAGTCCAGAGCCAGTCATCTCTACCTCCAGTCGCCGACAAGGCTAAGGGGTGCCCAGTGATAGGGGTGGCGCCGCGCCTCATCCTGCCCGCTGATGAACCAGCGCTGGGCGTCGGCCAGCGCCCGCCATTTCCGGCTGCCGGCCTGGCCGGGCAGCCAGTGCCGGTAGAACAGCCGGAGCAGCTCCCGCGACGACCGCTGGTCGACGTTCCACAGGCTGACCAGCAGCGAAGCCGCACCGGCGGACAGCAAGCTGGTCGCCAGCCCCTGCGTCTCGTCGGCGGCGTTCTGCACCGCCTGCACGCCGCTGACGCAGGCACGCAGCACCGCAAGGTCGGCGGCCAGCGGCTGGCTGAGCAGGTCCCCGGCGGTCAGCACGAAGTCCCGGCGGCGGCTGACCGGCAGCCCGTGCGGGTCCCGTGGCGGGCGCTGGTAGCCGTCCGACAGCACCAGCCCGGAGTCCAGCGGCCTGCTGCTCTCGAAGAACCCGTGGCAGGTGAGATGCACCAGATCGCGTCCGGCGAAGGCCGCCTGCGTGCTCTGTTTCCCGGCCAGCAGGCCCGGCCGGCTCTCGACCTCCCAGACGGCGCTGCTCAGCAGGTCCTCGTCGTTCTCGAAAAACTCGGGGTGGCGGTCCTGCGCCGCCGCGACCCCGGCCACCAGTGCCCGCGGCTGCCCCTGCTGGCCTGGCCGGTGGTCCTGGGCCAGGTACCTGAGCATGGTGGCGGCCGGTGTGACCGCCACACCGTACTGTTCCACCAGGTAGTGGCCGCCGGGTGCGCGCAGCGCTGCCCACGGCAGCAGGTGCAGCGGGCCGTGCGGGGCGATGCAGATCACCTCCGCCCCCTCGACCTGGGGGAGGAACGACAGCAGCCGGTCACTGATGTCCTCCAGCGCGCTGAGCGGCCGGCTCCAGGGCCGGTCCCCGCGGATCGGCGGGTACGGCGGGAACTCCCCCGGGCTGCCGTTGAACGCCCGCCGGAGCTGCCGCACCACCGACTCGGCCTCCGGCCTGCCGAGGTCCACGATCGTGACCGACGGCCGCGGGTCGCCGGCGCGGACGGTGAAGCACACCGTCTGCCGCTCGTCGGTGAAGAAGGACACCAGGGCGGCGGACGGATCGGCCCGCTCCAGCACCTCCGCGAGCTCGGCGGCGCTGGCGGGCCTGACCCGCTCATCGCCTGCCGCGGCGGGCTGCCCGGGACGGCTCCGGGCAAGCAGCGAGACCAGGAAGGGGGACTTCGCCAGCTGATGCGCCTCGAAGGCGGCGGTGCCCGGGCGGCTCTCCCGGGGCAGCAGGCCGGCCGCTGCCAGCTCGGCGCCGTGCCGGCACAGCAGGTCTATCTTGAGCCCGAGCAGGCCGATCTGGCCGCCGACGATCTCGCTGCGGGCCAGGTCGCTGCGGGCGCGGTCCAGCCGCTGCCCGACCAGCCCCGATCCTTCCTCCACCAGCCGGTAGGCCTCCACAGCGCGGCCCGGATCCTTGCTGACCAGGCCTGCCAGCTCGCGGATGTAGAGCAGCAGCCACGGTGACCGCGGGTCGGCCGCGCGCGCCGCATCGACGGCGTGGGTGCAGACCTCCTCGGCTTCGGCCACCGCACCGGTGCGCTCCAGTGCGCCGATGAACGCGAGCGTGAGGGTGAGCTCCTGGCGCAGGTCGCCTGACTCACGGGCAGCGGACACCGCCGCGCGCAGCGCCGCCAGGCTCACTTCCGGGTCGGGCTCGTGCTGCGGAAGGCTGGTGACCCACGTCGCGTACAGGGTCTCGTCGCCGCTCTGCAGGACGAACATCGCGGCCATGCTGTGCATGTCCCTGGCGGCGCCGGCGTCACCGAGCCCGGCGTACGCACGCGCCAGGCCGAGCGCGGCGTGCCCGGCCCGGCCGGGGTCCTGGCTGCCGATCCCGTACATGAGTGCCGCGCCGAACTGCCGGGCCGCGTCGGCCGCCCGGCCGGCCGACAGCAGGGCCTGCCCGAGGTTGTTCTGTGCGGCGGCGATCAGGTTCTGCTGCCCGCTGGCCCGCGCGCGGCCCAGCACATTCTGGTAGCGGTCGATCGCCTCGTTCCACCGCTGGCGCTTGAGCCGCGACATCGCGGCGTTCGTGGCGGCCTTGAACTCCAGCGGGAAGATCCCCGCGGCCCGGGCCGCGGCCGCAGCGTCCTCGAACGCCTCCCCGCCACCCAGGTAGTCCCCGTCGTCCTCGAGCAGCAGCGCCCGGAAGTTCAGCGCATTGATGAGCCTTCCCCGGTCGCCCAGGTCACGCAGCATGCCGATCGCCTGGTCGATCCGGGCCAGCGCGCCGGCCGGCCTGCCGAGCTGCCGGTAGGCGTCGGCGAGACGTTCCAGGACGGGCAGCCAGGGCAGGGAGCTGTCCGCTGGCTTGCTGCCAGCCATGGCACGCTCGTACGCCTCGGCCGCCCCGGCCAGGTCGCCGGCCCGCTCCCGCAGCCGGGCGATGGCCAGGTCGGCCTCGGCGGCCGCGCCGGCGTCCCCGGCGGCCTCCGCCAGGACGCGTGCCCGGGCCAGGTGGCGCGCCGCCCCGGCCAGGTTCTCGTCGTGCTGGAGGATGCCCTGCCACATCAGGTGCGCCTGGGCACCATGCCCGGGATCGCGCAGCATCACGCCGATCACGGCCAGGACGCACAGCGCCCGGTCCGCGTCGCGCTGCGGGGCGCCCGGCCGGATGAACAGCTGGCGTCCCCGGTCGAAGGTCTCCGCCGTGATGGCCGCTGGGTGCTGCCGGAGCAGCGCGAAGACGTCCAGGGCCGACGGCGCCGCCTGCCACGCCCGCGCCAGCAGGGCATCGATCTCCCCGTCACCTGGCACCTGGGCCTCACGCTGGACGTCCTGCGCGGCCTGCTGGATGTAGCGCAGCAGCGCCGCCTGGGCCGGGCGGTTCCCGGCCTGCGCCGCCGCAGCCGCGCCGGCGATCCGCTCGATCGCCGCCGCCCGGGCGGCCCACTGCAACTGCGCCAGCAGCTGCCGCAGGTCCGACGGCGTCTGTGCGCGCTGCCAGGCGTCGAGCTGGCCGTCCGCAACCTGGTCCGCTGTCACGTTCATGCCTCCAGCCCGGCGCGGACGGAGTTCACGTCCGCACGGTCGGCGTCGCTGGCCGCGTACTGGGATGCCAGCCGGAAGTGCTCACGCGCCCGTTCATGATCGCCCGTGTGCCAGAACAGCTGGCCGAGCGTCAGGTGCAGCTCGTGTGAGCTGCCTGCCCGCGGCTCCAGCCACGCGGCCTGCTCGAGCGCCTCGGACGGGCGCCCGGCGCACGAGAGCACGAGCCCGAGAGTGCCGCGTACCTCGGCGTCCTGCGGGAACTCCTGGGCCAGCGCCCGCAGGTCTGCCATGGCGGCGGCCTGCAGGCCGGGGTCTGGCTGGGAGACCGCCTGGAGCAGGCTCCGCAGCCGGTCCCACACCTCCTGGTGGTGCTCAGCCTGCTCGGTCTGCCCGATCTCGGCGTAGCCCCGCAGGACCGGGGCGTCGGGGTCGAGCCGCTCCAGCGCCAGCAGCTCATCGTCCAGTTCGGCGTCCCGGCCGTCCGGGGACCGCATGAGGAAGAGCACGCGCAGCTCACGCAGGTCGGCGCTGCCCGGGTATGCCGCCAGCGCGGCGGCCGTCGCCTCGTCGACCGCGTCCGGGCCGGTGCCAGGGTCGCCTCTGGACCAGAGCCCGATCAGGGCATGGCAGAGCTGGTAGTGGTCGTCGTCCCCGGATGGCCCGGCCGGCCCGGCGGCGATCCGTTCCCGCAGGGCGGCGGCTTTCAGCTGCTGCCAGCGCATGTCCTCAGCCAGATCGCGCCGCCACTGATCGATGCCGGCGGCCTGCCTGGCCGCGTCGTCGCGGACGGCCGGATCGGTGGCGGCCCCGGCCAGAGCGCCGAACTCCTGCCGCGCGAGGTTCGTGTCCCCGAGGCTCATATGGTCGAACGCCTGCCCGAGCTGCAGCCGTTCCAGGTCAGGACCGTCCGCGAGCTGGCCGGCCAGCTCGATGCGGAAGTCGAGCGCGTCCGTGTGCCGCCCGGCGATGGACAGGCCATCGGCATAGGCCATCCACTCACCGGCCGTCGCCGCGTCCTGCGCGCGCCGGTAAAGCTCGGTCAGGATGGTGTCCTGGCCGCCCGGGCTCGCGTCCGGCAGCTGCCGGACTAACGCACTGGTATCCGCGCCTGCCAGGCCAGCGCTATCCGCCTGATCCTCCATGACCCCCCCACGGGTGCTGAGGCAATGCTAGACCAGCAGGGACTCGACCTCCTTGACCCGTTCCGCCAGCTGCGCCTTGATCTCTTCCCTTATGCCACGGCTGAGAGCTCCGAGGTCCGCCCTGGTGAAGTAATAGCCGCCCGCGACCACCGTCCCGGCCGGGGCGAGTGCCTTCGCGAGCCCCGGTGCCACATTGGCGAGATAGGCCCTGCCCAGCCGGGTCTGCGCCTGAAGCTGGCTGACGATGCCGTGCGCCGACGCGATCAGGTCGAACGCCTTCATGAGACGGCCCATCGGCCGGATGATGACTCCCGCTGGCAGGTGGATATGGGTGCTGATCGCATCCGCGGGCAACCCGAACTCTGAGCACAGGCGCTCGACCTCGGGATAGAGGCGTTCCCCTACCTCGTGCTCCAGCGGCCCGATTATCTTGTCCCTTTCCTTCCTGCCTTCGGGCGACTCCAGCCAGGCGAAATACCATTCCATGAGACGCGGGTAGGTCCAGGTCTCCCCGGCCAGCGCCGGATCGGTCTGCGCCCACCGCACGACGCCGTGCCAGCCCACCAGGTAGAACGACTCGTAGAACTGCTTCGCGAGTGACTGGCTCTTGGCGGCCACGATCCCGTTGAGCCCAATCCGCTCGGGAAGAGCGCGGATCTCCTCATGGAACCGGCTGACCCGGTCCGTCCAGCGTCCATAGGAGGCCAGGCCCCGTGCCACGGCGAGGGATGGGCCCTGCACCGGCACGATCGCCTCGGGCCCGAAAACGCCGCAGCATTCCTGCGCGACCATAGTCATCCGCGACCCGCCGCCCGTGGTGAGCACCAGTTCGGGCGGCACTCCCCGCAGCCAGCCCAGGACCTTGTACAGCTCCTCGCGGAAACGCGGGCGCCATTGCCTGTCCACGAAGTCCTGCACGTCGATGGCGAGCAGGCGATCCCAGCATGTGTCGATCACCCACCTGACTTCGCCGCCGAACTGGGCCGGCGGGCTGGCCGCTACCCCCAGGTAGCTGGCTTCCTTGTACCGGCGGCATATCCACAGCAGCAGGTTCCTCGTGGTGACACGCTCGAACCTGTCCTGGTCACGCCGGGCCAGGGTGGCTATCAGCTCGTCGGCGACAGCCCGGTCGATCAGGCGGCATCCCAGATCACTGCCGAACGGCAGATTCTCGACGGTGTCGGTGACCAGGGTGAAGTCTGTGGTGGAAGAACCGACGTCGATGACGAGTGCGGGCCGCCGGGTCGCATCGGTCCCGGCGGCGTCGTGGACGTCGATGAAAGCGGACTGGGACTCGGCGACCATCGTCAGGTGGTACGGCCGCAGCGCGTCGGACAGCTGCTGCCGGTAGACGTCAACTTCCTTTTCCGGGTTCCAGCCAGCTGGATAGCCCACGTAGATCTGGCAGTCCTCGGCGATCTCCTCGTAGCGCTGCAGGAACTCGATGAGGAAGAGCTTGGCGAACTCCACGGCACGGATGGTCGGCACGATCCCGGTCGATGACCGCGCGGGCCGTTCCTTGAAGTTGACCTGGATCTGCTTTGATTCGGGCTGGAGCAGTGCCGCCTCACCGAAGAACTTCGCGCCATTTATGCTCTCCGCTATCGCGGTCAGGACGCTGACCTCCCCGGACGCCCGCTCGAACAAACGGGCTTCGCGCTTGTCGTAATTGTCGATCCAGGCGATCGCGCTCTCCCCATCACCGAGATCGAAGCCGACAGAGTAACGGGCCACCATCACTCCAGCTCCGTCGTTACGGCTTGGGGCCCGCCGCCAGCGGCTGCGGTGGGACCAGAGGTCAGCCGGACTGTGCGGAGCATCCGCGCGAGCTCCTCCGCGCTGGGGGCGGAAGGATGATCATGGTAGGCACCTGGGCGGGCGTTGAGCAGCCTGGCCAGGGACTCCTGCTTCAAGAAGGCTGCGAGCACCGCATTCCTTTCCCGGGCGACCTCAACCCCGTCGTTGCTGCTCGGGCTCGGCAGTGCCGGGGAGTTCTCCAGCTCGCTCAGTGCCCCTGGGTGCCGGAGCAGGTGGTTGAACAGATCCCGGTGCTCGCTCCTGATGATCAGCAGCTTGGCGAGCTGGAGCTGGCGGGTGATACCCAGGTCTGGACCGTCCGGATGTTCACTGCGGGCAATGGCGATACCCAGGTTCAGGACGTTCATGTACCGCTTCACCCGTCTCGGGTTGGCTCCGAACCCGAGGTCAACGAGCTCCCAGAACGCCTCGTTCTCCGACAGCTCACCGGCGTAGGGGACGAGCGCCGCGCGGATCGCGTCGAAGTCGATGTCCGGCAGGAAGAACGGCAGCTGGACGATCTTCTCCAGGTATGCGGACCCGGCTATCTGGAGATTCTCGCCGAACTTCATCTCCGCGATCGCCGACAGCAGATCGAAGTCCATCGCGAGGACGAAGACGCACCGGGCATCGCCGACGAAGAGCTTGAGTGCCTCCAGGACGCTGAGCGCCGCCTGTGGCGTGCACCGGTCCAGGTCGTCGATGAAGACCACGAGCCGGCCGGTGCTGCCGACGAACTCCCCCACGGCATCGGCGAAGTCGAGCTCGAAGCGGTTCAGGTCCCGGTAGTAACTGCTGCCGTCGTCGGCCACGCTGTCGAGGATCTCCCCGATAGTCGACTTGTCGATGACACCGTGGGTGAGCACCTGGCTCGCGGTGCCAAGGCCGGCCCGCAGGCCCAGCCAGGTGGCCGTCCGCGCCAGGCGCTTCGCCTTCTCCTTCAGGCCCGCGTTGCTGCTGGTCCGCATCTCCGCGAGCAGGGACTGGATCAGCGCTGCCCAGACCTGGATCTTCTGATCGTACTTCCAGGGGTTGAACCACAGCGTCCGCGTCGTGGGCGTGAGCAGGTCCTCCCACATGCGCATGAAGCTGGACTTCCCGGAACCCCAGGGCCCGAACACCCCGACGGTCAGCGGCAAGGTGGTGGCGGCCGCCACCGTCTCGTGCACCGCGCTGATATACGGGCGGAAGCCGAACGCGTCCGAGCCGATCTGTGCCACTGGGTTGTCGGTGAGCGGCGGCAGCACCCCGCCTGTGAGTGCCAGCAGACCATTCATCTCGCGTGGATCGCCCACCAGCCCGCTCCCCCACCCCTGCCATGCACTTGTAGAGTCTGTCGCAGAACTTCGCGCGCCTCGCGGGAAAGGCGCTTTCGGCACGAATCCTACCTGGCGTTACCATCCCTGCACTGCCAGTTCATTGGCTCACTTCAGGGCGAGCGCGTTTGCCGGGAGCCGATCCTCCTATGATGGGCTCTCGTGAGCATCCTGGGCACTCGTGTGCTGCGAACCGAGGACCCGCGCTTCCTGACCACCGGCGGTGTCTACACCGCCGACGTCCTCGACGACCGGCTCGCCGGCGCCTGCCACGTCATCTTCGTCCGGTCGCCGTTCGCGCACGCCCGGATCCGCGCGATCGACACCGGCCCGGCGCTGCGGTCGCCGGGCGTCGTCGCCGTCTTCACCGGCGCCGATCTGGCCGGACTGCCGCTGGCGGCGCCGCCGATGCCCGGCCTCATCAATGCGGCGATGGGCCAGCAGCTGCTGGCCAGCGACACGGTCCGCTATGTGGGTGAGCCGGTCGCGGTCGTCGTCACCGACGACCCGCAGCGGTGTGAGGACGCGGCGGAGCTTGTCGAGGTGGACTACGAGCCACTGCCAGCGGTGATCGGCCTTGACGAGGCGGCGGACGCCACCGCCGGCTCCGGCACGCTGCTCTTCCCCGAGGCCGGCACGAACGTCGGGGCCACCTTCGGCGATCCGGCGGCCCTGGATGACAGCTTGTTCGGCGCCTGCGACGTCGTTGTCCGGGCCACGATCGTCAACCAGCGGGTCGCGCCCGCACCGATGGAGACCCGGGCGGCGGCCGCGGCCTGGGGCGATGACGGCCGGCTGACGGCCTGGATACCGAACCAGGGCGCACAGGGCACCCGCGGGGCACTGGCCGCCCTGCTCGGCATCGACGCCAGCCAGGTCCGGGTGATCACCCCGGACGTCGGTGGCGCCTTCGGCGCGAAGTTCGGCGCCGACCCCGAGCACGCCGTGGTGGCCTGGGTGGCGCGGCAGCTGGGCCGGCCCGCCCGCTGGGCCGAGACCAGGCACGAGAACCTGATCGCCATGACCCACGGCCGGGCCCAGCGGCAGCACATCACGATCGGCGGCAGCCGCGACGGTGTGGTGCAGGCGTACCGGCTGGAGATCCTGCAGGACGCCGGGGCCTACCCGAGATTCGGGGCGTTCCTGCCGGCGCTCACAATCATGATGGCCCCCGGCCCCTACGCCTTCCCCCGCGCCGAGGCCGTCGCCAGGTCGGTGGTCACGAACACCACCCCGGTCGGCGCCTACCGGGGCGCTGGCCGGCCGGAGGCCACCGCGGCGGTGGAACGCGCGATCGACCTGTTCGCGGCGGAGATCGGAGCCGACCCGGCGCAGGTCCGGCTGAAGAACCTGCTGCCGAAGTTCACCGAGCCGCACCAGACCGCCTTCGGGGCGCTGTACGACAGCGGCGACTACGCGGTCGCGCTCCGGGGCGCCTTGCAGGCGGCTGGCTACGACGAGCTGCGCCGCCAGCAGGCCGAACGCCGCGGCCGCGGCGACACCGTCCAGCTTGGCATTGGCCTGTCCTGCTACGTGGAGATCACCGGCCCGGGCATGGAGGCAGGTGGCCCGCGCGAGAACGCCACGGTCGAGGTGCACCCCGATGGCACCGCCACCATCCTGACCGGCACCTCGCCGCACGGCCAGGGGCATGCGACCGCCTGGGCGATGCTGGCCAGCGACGAGCTCGGCATCGACGTCGGCAAGATCACGCTGCACTGGGGCGACACCGACATGATCCCCGAGGGCGGCGGCACCGGCGGATCCCGCAGCCTGCAGCAGGGCGGGGCGGCGGTCCAGCAGGCCGCCAGGGAACTGATCGACGTGGCCAGGGAACGGGCGGCGCAGGAGCTGGAGGCCAGCCCGGCCGACCTGCGTTTCAACGTGGCCACCAGTGCCTTCGAGGTGGCCGGCGACCCGGCGGCCTCGGTTCCGCTGACCCGCCTGGCGAGGGACGAGCGGCTGCTGGTGCGGACCGTGTTCGCGGCCCCCGGCCCGACGTTCCCGTTCGGCGCCCACGTCGCCGTCGCCGAGGTGGACACCGAGACCGGCAAGGCCACGCTGCGCCGGATGGTGACCGTCGACGACGCGGGCGTGGTGCTCAACCCGCTGCTCGCCGAGGGCCAGCGGCACGGCGGCATCGCCCAGGGCGCCGCCCAGGCGCTGCTGGAAGAGGTCGTCTACGACGAAGACGGCAATCCGCTGACGGCGACGTTCGCCGACTACGCGTTCCTGTCCACGACCGAGGTGCCCAGTTTCGAGCTGGTGGACATGGCGACGCCGACCAGCTACAACCCGATCGGCGCCAAGGGCATCGGTGAAGCCGGCACGATCGGCGCCACGCCTGCCGTGCAGAATGCGGTCATCGACGCGCTCGCGCACCTCGGCGTCCGGCACATCGACATGCCGACCTCCCCGATGCGTGTCTGGCAGGCCCTCGGATCGGCGGCTGCCCGGCTGGCTGGACCGCCAGCCTGAGCTACCGGGCGGAGGATGTGCTGGTGGTGTCATCCTCGGCAGGCCCGGCATGGGCGGTGCCGGCGCTGGCGCTGTCCACCCCGTCCGCGGGTGCCGTCTCACCCCCGCTTACCGTGGCTGCGGGCGAGTGCGGCGCCAGCGGCAGCGGTCAGGACGGAGACTCCGGCCACTTTGGGCCAGCGCCGCCGCGGCGCGCCCGCTCGCGCCGCCGGCCACCTTACCGGCCTGGTGCTTCATCGTCTTACGGGGTCCCGGTAGCCGCGGGGAAATTTTGGTCAGATATCCCTGAGCTGCACTGATGCCCGGTGCCGGTGGTCAGCGGGGGATCATCGGCTGGTTTTCCCTCGGGCGATATGCCAGACCGACACCACGTCGCCTTTGATCTCGTACATCACCCGGTACCGGCCGGCCCGCAGCCGTCGCAGGTCCGGCGACCCGTAGGGGAACGACTCGGCCGGGCGGGGATCATCGGCCAGCCGGTCGACGGCGTCCAGCACCGCACTGAGACCGGCGGGATCATCGGCGAGGAACCCTGCCGCCTGGTCGATCGCCTTCTCCTCGTAGATGACCCGAAGGCTCACCGGGTCAGGCCCAGCCGCTGCCGTACCTCATCGGCGGGCACGTAGGAGGTCTGCCCGGCTGCCTCCCGCGCCATCCACTCCTGCAGCGCCGCGGCGTCCTCGGCGTCTTCCAGCTCATGCGCGGAGGCGAGCCGCTCCAGTGCCCGCAGCCGCATGAAGTCGGCCAGTGGCACGACCACTGCGGCGTGCCCGCCCAGGTGGATCACCTCATACGAGCCGGTGTCCGGACCCGGCGCGGGGCCGGTCGGCTGAGCGGTCATGCTGCGGCCTCCTGTGCCTTCTTCAATTCCCGGTAGATGGTGGCCCGCGACACCCCGAACAGCCCGGCCAGCTCGGTCGGGGTCTTCCTGCCCTCCCGGTCGAGCTGGAGCAGGTGTGCGCGCTGCTGGCCGTTGAGCTTGGGCTGCTTGCCCTTGAGCTTTCCGCGCTGGCGGGCCCTGGCCATGCCCTCGATCGTGCGGAGCCGGATAATGTCTGCCTCGAACTCGGCGAACGTGGCGAGGATGTTGAAGGACATCTTCCCGAACGGGTCTTCCGGGTCATACACCGTGGAGCCGATCTGCAGGCGGGCCCCGTGGCTGATGATGAGGTCGGCGAGGGAACACGCGTCGGGCACCGACCGGTCGAGCCTGGGGACGATCAGGGTGTCCCCGGCGTGCACGGCGGCAAGCGCCTGATCCAGGCCGGGGCGGCCGGTATCGGTCCCGGTGAATCCCTCATCGACGTAGACGCGGCCGGCGGGGACGCCGTACCCGGCGAGGGCGGCCAGCTGGATCTCGGTGTCCTGGGCGACGGTGGAGCACCGCGCGTACCCGATGAGCGCGCCCGGCCGGGCCTGGAGCGCCGCCGGGGCGGCCGCGTCAGTGTCGGTCACCTCCCCATCGTACGGTGGAGGTCCCCTCCATTGAGAACATCACCGTACGACCTATCTGAGACACCGCGACCTGGTGATCTGCCCTCCTCCGGATCAGGACAATCACGTGCGCAGAGCGGTCCCCTAGCGGGCACCAGCACAGACATAACCGTTGCGGTCCCTACTCACGGGTTACTTTTCGCCTCGCCGTAGCTTCGCGGGTCCAGGGCCAACTAACCGTCAACAGCG
>Ga0307373_10002261_pt1 | contig 34884 bp, 25 predicted proteins | sample OX2MG_FD_202534 | JGI IMG/M metagenome (GOLD analysis project Ga0307373, IMG submission 202534) | Soil microbial communities from Risofladan, Vaasa, Finland - OX-2 | ecosystem: Environmental > Terrestrial > Soil > Coastal area > Acid sulfate soil | place: Finland: Risofladan, Vaasa | collected...
TGCCGTAGAGCTGCGAGAAGAACGCGCGAATATTCGACATCCGCGTTGCCCACATGAAGGTTTGGTCCCTGTAGTACCCGGACCTCCAGTCTCCCGGGCGAAAGGCCTTGGCCATCGCGAGCTGGGCGACCTCCTTGCCGTCGCCGAAGATGCCGAAGGTCGCGTTGCCGCGCAGGACCTCGGCGCGGCCGATGATGCTCGCCCGGCGGCTGCTATAGGCTAGGCGGTAATCGGCGACGACGGTCTCGGCGGCAAGGGAGAGCTTCAAGTTGCGCAGCGACTTTGCCAGCCGGACTTACCTCCCACGGTTTCAATAACGTCGGTGGACGCCAAAACTACGTTAGCACGCAGGTGTGTCGATTCTGCTTTGGGCAGATTTCGCCTTACCGGACATCCCAGCGGCCCTTCGGCCAACCTCCCCGGCGAGCGGGGAGGATCGCCTTATCTAATTAGGCAGTGGTGGCCTGCTCCTCGCTCTCATCATCCTCAGACTGCAGCAGGCCGGGCCGGCTCGCCGCGAAGGCCTTCTTCATGTGGGCATAGGCATCTTGGAGCTGCCCGCGTTTCTCGAGGATCTCCGCATAGATGCCGTGGCAGCGCAGCAATCGCTCTTCGACGCCGACGTCGGTGAGCCCCTGGATCGCGATCGCGAACTCGGTGTCCACCAGCTCGTCGTCCCCCATCTCGGCGGCGATTCTACCCAACCAGACGTGAGCCTCGGCGACGTTGGCCGGCTCCTTCATGCGCTCGGCCATATCCAGCGCCTGCTCGGCGAACTGGCGCGCGTCCTGTACGTTGCCCTGCACGAGGCTGAGCTCGCTCAGGCTCATCAGCACGTGGCTGCGACCGATCTCGAGATTGGTTTCCTGCGCCAGCTCGAGCGAGCGATCGAGATGCTTGTGAGCAGCATTGCGGTCTCCCTGCGCCATTAGGATCAGGCCAAGATTGTTCTCTGCTTTTGCGAGCGAGACGCGGTCCCGCAGCACCTCGAGCAGGGCGATCGAGCGGCCTGCGTACTTTACGGCGGCATCCACGTGACCCGTCTCGCGATAGGCCAGGCTGAGACCGGCGTACATCTTGGCCATCCTGGACAGGTCGAATACCGGCCCTGCTGCCTCGATGGCCTCCTCGTACAACTTGATCGCGCTGCCCCAACCCCGGTTGGCGAAATGCACTGTGGCGAGAATCGACAGGAGTCTGGTTTCAGTTGGCGAGGGAACCGGCTTGATGCCGCGGCAGACGGCGAGCGCTCGCTCAGCGAGGTCCTGCGCGTCGGGCTGCTGGGTCATGCAGGCGATGTGTGCCTCGTAACCCATGCACTCAGCCAGCATCAACGCGTCGTCGACTGACTCGAAGTGGGCGTGGGCCTCACGGAGCAGCGAGGCCGCCTTGGCCGGCTGGGCAAGCGCCAGGAACGCCTGGGCGAGCAGGAAGCGAAGCTGGCCGAGGCGGTGCGCGGAGGAGCTCAGCTTGAGCAGCTCCTCTCCGAACCCAATTGCTTCCTGGTGCCGGCCTTCGGCGACCATTGCCTCGAGCTCGATCAGCCCGGATCTGGTCTCGTCCCCGCTGCTGCTCTGGTCCGCGAGGAAGAACTCGACCGACTTCCCCAGGCGCCGCGCGATGTGCTCAAGGGTGGGCAGCGAGGGGCGCGTACGGCCCGTCTCGATCAGGTAGACGGCGGGCGCGGTGACGCAGCCCTTACCCACCTTGGCAAGGCTGAGGCCGGCTTCCATGCGGGCCTGTTTAACCGCCCCGGGTCGGAGGTCGACTCCGGGCAGCCGCCGACGCCCGGCACGCCGAGGTGGGCCGTCCCTGTCGGGTACGGTCTCTCGCCGGCTGTCACCGGTCTGAACCACGGTCGGAGCTTAACCGAAAGTACTTAACGGTGTCACGGGCGCGTGGCATCAGGCGCGACAGGCGCGCTTGCAGCAGCAATTTCGGCAGTGCTTCCGTTTGCCTACTTGAGCACCGGCCATCCATCGGCCATCGCGGTCATACCCGCGAACAGAGCCATCAGGGTGGCGGCCATCGTGGCGACGGTGAATACGAACCCGAACTTGCGCATATCTCTCACCTCCCGGGCCGCGTAAATGGACGCGCGCCTGCGTAAAGGCTAGAGTTAATGGAAGCGTTAAGCTACTTTTAGATCGCAATCGGCGATCGATCGGATCGCCTTTCGGAGCGCAGGCCCGCGGTCGAGTGCTTCCCCGCCGCGGCCTGCGCTCCGGAGAGCGGCCTGGTTTTAGCTGAAAATCAGGTGTCGGAGCGTGTCGGCGACGTGGTTGTGGTCGTTGGACTGGTCGGCAAACCCTCCCCCGCCGCTCTCTGGAGCCATCACTATCTTGCGAAGGTCGTCGTCGGTGACCTCGCGCTTGCTGTCGGCGACTTCCTTGAAGAGCTTCCAGGCGGCCTGTGTCTGGGCCTCCGTCAGCACGACCCCGAGCCGGCTCAGCCGGTGATGGAAAGCGTGGCGCCCGGACCGCGCGGTCAGAACGATTCGCGAATCCGCCAGTCCGACGTCCTCCGGCTTCATGATCTCGTAGTTCAGACGGTCCTTCAGGATGCCGTCCTGGTGGATGCCCGCGGCATGCGCAAAGGCATTGGCCCCTACCACCGCTTTGTTCGGCTGCACCGGGGTGCCCGTCAGCTCGGCGACCAGCCGTGACGTGCGCGTGATCTCTGTCGGCTCGACCCGGCACTCGAGATCAAGCCTCGACTGGCGGACGCGAAGCAGCATCACGATCTCCTCCAGGGAGGTGTTGCCGGCCCGCTCGCCTATGCCGTTGACTGTGCATTCGACGCGGCGCGCGCCGGCGGTGAGGGCGGCCAGCGCGTTCGCGGTGGCAAGCCCGAGGTCGTCGTGGCAATGTACGGAGAACACGACTTTGTCCCCGCCCCGCGCGTCCGCGATGAGACGGTGCACCAGCTCGCCGAACTCTCCCGGAAGGCAGTAACCGGTGGTATCGGGAATGTTGATGACCGTCGCACCGGCCGCGATCATCGTCTCGACCGTCTCAAGCAGGTATGCCGGATCGGCACGCCCCGCGTCCTCGGGCGAGTACTCGACCCGATCGCAGAGCGTTCGCGCATAGGCGACCATCTCGGCACCCTGCTTCAGGACCTGCTGACGCGTCATCCCGAGCTTGCGCTTGATGTGCACGTCGGAAACGGACAGGACGATGTGAATCTGCGGAGTCTCGGCCTCTTTGATCGCGTCCCACACGGCATCGATGTCATCGCGCACAGCGCGCGCCAGGGCGGTGACGCCGGTGCCACGAATCTCGCGCGCGATACGGCGGCAGGCTTCGAAGTCGCCGCGGGATGAGATCGGGAATCCCGCCTCGATAACGTCGACGCCCAGCTTCTCCAGCTGGCGCGCGATGCGGACCTTCGAGTTGGCGTCGAGGTGGAAGCCCGGCGACCCCTCGCCGTCGCGCAGCGTGGTGTCGAGAATGAAAACGCGCTCTGGCATGGTCACACCTTCCTCCTCATGACCACGGGACCCGAGCGGACCACGTCGAGATTTCCGTACCGCCGCAGCTCTTCGACGAACGCTCCGACCTCGTCGCCCTCGCCGGCGAACTCGATCGTCGTCGTGACCAACCCTGGCTCCAGCACCCTGGCGCCTTTCGCGACAAGGCCTGGTACGGCGGAGGCGGGCACGCGCCCCACCACCAGCTCGCGGCTGTGCACTTCGTGCCCGGTGAGGTCTTCGATCTCCACGACCTCGATCAGGCGCTCCAGCTGCTTGCGCACCTGGTCCACCTCGGCGTGGCCGGCGTCGATCTGCAGCGTCATCCGGCTGCGGCCGGCCTGGCCGCTCGGACCTACGGTGATCGCCTGCACGTGGAACCCGCGCCGGCGGATCATGCCCGCGACCTTGGTCAGTGTGCTGGAGCCATCCTCGACGAGGACCGACAAGACTCGTATTCGCCCATTCTGGGTGATCACTGCTGTGGAGCCTCCCAGAAGTCGTTGAGGCTTTGGCCCAGCGGCACGATTGGGTAGACATTGGCCTCGGGGTCGATGCGGAAGTCGATCAGAAACGGGCCTTTGGTGCGCTCGGCAGCATCCATCGCCGGACCGACGTCGGCCAGCTTGTCGACTCGCACCCCAGGCAGCCCATACGCGTCCGCGAGTTTCACGAAGTCGGGAATGTGGGTGAGCTCGACCTGGGATCGGACGCCGCCGTAGAAGTCGTCCTGGAACTGGCGGACCATCCCGAGCGAGAAGTTGTTGAGCAGCACGATCTTGATGTCGAGCTGGTGCTCGACGGCGACCGACAACTCTTGCGCCGTCATGACGAAGCCGCCTTCTCCGGCAACACACCAAACGTCAAGTTCGGGCCTGGCGAACTTGGCGCCGATTGCGGCGGGCAGTGCAAAGCCCATAGTGCCCGCGCCGCCGGAGTTGATGAACAACCCTGGCCGGTCGTAGTTCCACCACAGCGCGGCCCAGATTTGATTCTGTCCGACGTCCGCGACGACCACCGCCTCGTTGCGACAGCGCTTGTACATGTCGCTGAGAACGTCCTGCGGCTGCAGGTGGCCGTTCGAGTGCGTGTAGCGGAGCGGGTGCTCCTCGCGCCATGCGTCGATCTGCGTGAGCCAAGCGCCGCGGCGTTCATCGACCGAATCGATGTGCGGCAAGATCGCCTCTAGCGCGTTGCGCGCGTCGGCGACGAGCTCGATGTGCGGGCGCACGTTCTTGCCCATCTCGGAGCCGTCGATGTCGACATGGATGAACGTCGTGACCTTCGGCGCGAAGTCGGCGAGTCGGGCAGTGACGCGGTCGTCGACCCGCATCCCGACCATCATCAAGAGATCGGCGTTCTGCACTGCCTTGAGGCACCAACCAGTGCCCATGAAGCCGGTCATGTGCAGGGACAGCGGGTGGTTGACCGGAAACCCGCCAATGCCGAGAAGCGTGGTGCCCACCGGGACGCCCGACTTTTCCGCGACGTCGAGCAGTGCCTGCTCTGCGTGGCTGAGAAGAACGCCGTGGCCGGCAAGGATCACCGGTCGCTCGGCCCGGGCCAGGGCTTGCGCCGCGACCTTGGCGTCCTCCAGCTTCACCTGGCCGTTCAGGTGATAGCCCGCCAGGCTGAAGGGCGCGCGTGGCGAGGGCTCGGCCTCCGCCATCTGAACGTCCTTGCAAATGTCGATGAGCACCGGTCCGGGCCGCCCGGTGGTCGCGATGTGGAAGGCCTCGTGGATCACGCGAGGGAGCTGGGCGATGTCGGTGACCAGGTAGCTGTGCTTGGTCACCGAGCTGGTGGCGCCGATGACGTCTGACTCCTGGAAGGCATCCCTGCCGACCTGCGTGCTGTTGACCTGGCCCGTGATCGCGATCATCGGCACCGAGTCCATGTAGGCGGTGCAGAGACCGGTTACGAGATTCAGGGCGCCTGGGCCGGAGGTGGCGAAGACGACGCCCGGTCGGCCGCAAGCGCGAGCGTAGCCGTCGGCCATGTGCGCGGCGCCCTGCTCGTGGCGCACCAGGATGTGCTTGAGTTTGGGGTGTTCGGGTAGCCGCTGATAGATCGGCAGGTTCGCCCCGCCTGGGTAGCCGAAGATGAGGTCGACGCCCTCCTCCTCCAGCGCCTCCAGCACCAGGTCCGCTCCGGTCACCTCAAATAACTCCTTCAAAACACGGCCTGACAACAAGAAAGCCCCCGCCTTTCGGTCGGGGGCTTTGCGATTTGACTCTTTCTGACTAGGTCGCGCGCGCCCCCGTTTCGCCAAGGCCAATAAGGCCCAGGATCCCCAGGAGTACCAGTACGCGGTTAGCAACCATTTGTGACTTTGCATAGTAACGAAGCTGAAAGCCGTTCAGTTGTGTCCTACCCACAAAATCACCCGCCCCGCCTTTGAACCGGCGCCACGGATGATGCCACTCAGAGGCCGGTAGAGTTGCCTTCCGCACATGCCAAGCAACGCGATCGTGCCAGCACCGCCTCTCCACCCTGACCCTCCCCCAAGGGGGAAGAGGACATTGGCTCAGAAGCTCTGGGATTCCCACGTGGTGAGGGCCACGCCCGACGAACCTGACCTCCTTTACGTCGACCTCCACCTCGTCCACGAGGTGACCTCGCCCCAGGCGTTCGAGGGCCTGCGGCTCGCCGGGCGCCGGGTGCGCAGGCCAGACCTGACGGTGGCGACGATGGACCACAACGTCCCCACGAAGGGCGGCGTCCGCGCCGCCGACGAGCTGTCGCGCAAGCAGATGGAAGTCCTCGCGGAGAACTGCCGGCGCGAGGGCATCACGCTTCATCAGATCGGCAGCCGGCGCCAGGGCATCGTGCACGTGATCGGCCCGGAGCTCGGGCTCACGCAGCCAGGCATGCTCATCGTGTGCGGCGACTCGCACACCTCGACCCACGGGGCCTTCGGGGCGCTGGCCTTTGGCATCGGCACTTCCGAGGTGGAGATGGTCTTGGCCACGCAATGCCTGCCTCAAAACCGGCTCCGCGACCTGGCCGTTAACGTGGACGGCGAGCTGCCGCTCGGCGTCACCGCCAAGGACGTGGTGCTCGGGCTGATCGGGCGCACCGGCATCTCGGAAGGTCAGGGCCACCTTGTCGAATACCGCGGCTCGACCATTCGCTCACTCAGCATGGAAGGGCGCATGACCATCTGCAACATGAGCATCGAGTGGGGTGCGAAGGCGGGCATGGTCGCGCCCGACGACACCACGTTCTCTTACCTTCAGCGCCGGCCGCACGCGCCGAAGGGTGCCGAATGGGACACCGCCCTCGACTACTGGCGTTCGCTCCAGACCGATGGCAGCGCGGCTTTCGACCGGGAGATCTCGATCGACGCGAGCCATCTCGAGCCGCACGTGACTTGGGGCACCAACCCGGGCCAGGTGGCTCCGGTCACTGGACGCGTTCCGAGCCCGCACTCCGACACCGACGAGCGGGCCTTGCGCTACATGGACCTCAAGCCGGGGACCGCGCTCGCGGACATCGCGATCGACCGTGTGTTCATCGGTTCCTGCACCAACGCTCGACTGGAGGATCTGCGAGCCGCAGCGAGAGTTATCGCCGGCAAGCACGTGCATTCGTCGGTGCGGGCGATGGTCGTTCCGGGGTCGACATCGGTGAAGCGGGCGGCAGAGGATGAAGGCCTGGACGCCGTGTTCAAGGCGGCGGGCTTCGAGTGGCGCAACGCCGGCTGCTCGATGTGCCTGGGCATGAACCCGGACATCCTCGCCCCCGGCGAACGGTGCGCCTCCACCAGCAATCGCAATTTCGAAGGCCGGCAGGGCTCGGGCGGCAGGACGCATCTGATGAGCCCCCCGATGGCGGCGGCCGCTGCACTCACCGGCCACATCGTCGACGTTCGCGAGCTGCTCTAGTGCAGGCGGTCTCGAAGGTCACCGGCCGGATGGCTCCCCTCGACCGCGCCGACGTGGACACCGACCAGATAATTCCGAAGCAGTTTCTCAAGCGCATCGAGCGCACGGGCTATGGGCCCTTCCTCTTCTATGACTGGAGGGCGAAGGGCGATTTCGTTCTCGACCGGCCGGGGCACCAAGGCGCATCGGTCCTGGTCACGGGGGAGAACTTCGGCTGCGGTTCGTCCCGCGAGCACGCGCCATGGGCGATCAAGGACGCGGGCTACCACGCGATCATCTCGCCGACGTTCGCGGACATATTCCGCGCGAACGCTTACAAGACCGGAATCCTCGCGGTCACGCTGCCGGACCGCCAGGTGCGCCACCTTATCGACCTCGCGACGGAGGATCCGACAATCGAGGTCACTGTGGACCTCGAGAAGCAGGAAGTGCGCGGCGACGGCTTCGCCTACAAGTTCGATATCGACCCATTCGCGCGCGACATGCTCCTCGGCGGCCTGGACGAGATCACCCTGGTCGAACGCCAGGCTCCTGCGATCGGCGCGTTCGAAACTCAGCGCCCGGCCTGGCTGCCGACAGCCAGGTAGCCGACTCGTTTCCTCAGTCCGGAGAGGAGCGCTTCGGCTTACTCCGTTGACCGCGATGGCTGCGGTGCCTCATCGGTAGCTCAGCCCCACGGCGACCGTTCAATGCTCGTGACCCACCTCCCACACCTTGAATCGGCTGGATTGCCGCGCCGAATTATCGCGGCCATGGTCCGGAGCTAGGTGGATTTGCGACCGTGGCCCTTCGCAGCCGCCCGGCTTGCCTTGAGAATCTCGGGCGCACTGGCCTTGTATTCGTCGTAGCGAGCCACCGCCTCGAGGACGTACGCGCCGACGGCCGTCGCTTCGACTTTGTCGTCAAGCGCAATGTCCCAGGTCTTCAGCACCGAGCTGCCCGACCGCAACACGCGCCGCGGATCGTCCAGCAGCACGCCGTAGAGAAAACGGAGCGCGACCCCGTTAGGGCCTGCTCCGATCGAGCAGACCCAGATGCGCCAGTCGCTATGCAGCGCGTACATCAAGAGCCCATATTTGATGGCAACATCGAAGTCTGGGCGAGCTTTCCGGATTGCCTTGTCGAGGGCGATGACGAGCGGCTTGGCTCTCGGATCGACTCCTTCTAGGTATGTCTCGAGCGGCTCATGCGGCATACCGATTACGGCTTCAGGACCGCTCCCTCTGACGCCGATCCGACCAGCAGGGCGTAGCGCGCAAGGACGCCTTTTCGATACTGCGGCTCCGGCGGGGACCAGCCGTTCAGGCGCTTAGCGATGTCGACTCCTTCCACCGCGAGCGTGCGGCTGTCAACGTCGATGTTGATTACGTCGCCATCCTGAATTGCGGCCAGCGGCCCGCCGACGGCCGCCTCCGGCGCCACGTGGCCGATCATCAGACCGCGCGTCGCCCCGGAGAACCTCCCGTCGGTCACCATCGCCACCGACTCGCCCAGGCCCTCGCCGACGATCGCGGCGGTAACCAGGAGCATCTCCCTCATCCCCGGACCGCCACGTGGACCCTCGTACCTGATGACCACGACGTCTCCGGGCTTGATGCGTCCCCCGAACACGGCAGCGAGTGCGTCCTCCTCGCGGTTGAAGACCCGCGCCGGGCCGCGATGCGTGGTGGGGGTGTGCTGCGTCACCTTGACCACGGCCCCGTCGGGACCCAGGTTGCCCCGAAGCACGACCAGGCCGCCCTCGCTCCGCAAGGGGCGAGCCAGTGGCGCCACGACCTCCTGCCCTGGAGTCTCGGAGACCGACTCGCACTCTTCTGCCAGCGAACGCCCGGTGACGGTGAGGGCGTCCCCGTCGACGTAGCCGCCTTCGATCAAGCGCCTGGTGAGCAGCGCGATGCCGCCGGCGCGGTGCAGCTCGACCGCCGCGAAACGGCCGCCCGGCTTCAGGTCGCACAGCAAAGGAGTGCGCCGGCTGATCCGGTCGATCTCGTCGATGGCGAGGTCAACACCGATTTCGCGGGCCAGCGCGAGGAGGTGCAGCACTGCATTCGTGGATCCGCCGCTCGCCGCCACCGCAGCGATGGCGTTGTCGAACGCTCGGCGCGTGAGGATTTGAGACGGCCGCAGATCCTGGTCGAGGACTTGCATCGCCAGCCGCCCCATCGCCTCAGCGGCAGGATGCTTGGCCGGGTCGGTCTGCGGGATGGAGTTGAATCCGACCGGCGACAGACCAATCACCTCCATGACCATCGACATCGTGTTCGCCGTGTACTGGCCGCCGCAGGCGCCGGCTCCCGGACACGCCACTGTCTCCAGCTCGGCGAGGTCGGCATCGGTGATCTTGCCCGCGGCCGCCGCGCCGATCGCCTCGTAAACGTCGCCGACCGCCACATCGCGTCCGCGATAGCGGCCGGGCATGATCGAGCCGCCGTACAGCACCATGCCCGGCCTGTCCAGCCGCGCGAGGGCGATGGCCGAGGCGGGAATCGTCTTGTCGCATGCGCACAGGCAGCACATCGCGTCGAACATGTGGCCTCGCGCCACGAGCTCGATCGAGTCGGCGATCACCTCGCGGCTGACCAGCGAGGTCTTCATGCCTTCGCTGCCCATCGTGATGCCGTCAGAGATGGCGATCGTGTTGAACTCCATCGGGTTGGCGCCGGCGGCCTTGATGCCTGCTTTCAGCGGAACCGCGAGCTCTCGCAAGCCGAAGTTGCAGGGCATCGTTTCGGTCCAGACGTTCGATACGCCGATGAACGGCTTGTCGATGTCCTCGGCCTTCAGGCCTATCGCGTATAGAAAGGAGCGGGCGGCGGCGCGGTCACGCCCCTGGTACAGCGCTCGGCTGGGAAGGTCGGGGGACGGCACGATTTGCAAGCTTACCTCTGCCGAGCAGCGTCACCAAGCTTGTCGCGAACCGGCTAACGGGCGCCCGCCAGGTTGTAGCTTGCCGGCAGCATCGGGTCGGACACCGTCACGTTCACCGGCGCCCACTGCTGGAACCAGAAGGCGTGCTCCTTGATCATTACCGCCTCGAGCACCAAAGATCCCATCTGCGAGGGCGCGGTGACTGTCACATTGACGGTCACCTTGCCGCCCGGCGCGAGGTTTCCCGGAAGAGAGAAAGCCTGGTTGGTGAGCCACGTCGACCGCTTCGCCGCCCCGCCGGCGACGGGCAGGAAGTGAAGGTCCAGGTCGGTTCTGTAGTACCCCGTCGAAAGCCAAGTGGAGTTGCTGGTGTTGGTAACGGTCACCGGGAACGTCTGGGTCTGGCGGGGTAGCCAGGTGGTCGGAACCGTGCCCATGTCGTAGCCGGCTGTCTTGTTAGGGGCCGCCACGTTGACGGCGACCGGCTGCCACTGCGGGAGCCAGAACTGGTGCTCCTTGATCATGTCCGCCTCGAGAACCAGCGCACCGGTGGTCGACGGGGCGGCGACGGTCACCCTGAACGTCGTGCTAGCGCCCGGCCCGAGGTTCGACGGCATCGAGAAGCCGCTGAGATTCAGCCACTGCGACCGGGTGGCGGAGCCTCCGCCCACCTTCGCGAAGTGAATTATCAGATCGACCCTGCCGTAACCGGCGGCCGGCCAGGTGACGCTTCCCGAGTTGGTCACGGTGACCGGGAAGGTCTGGCTCCGCCCTGCCACCCAGCTCGTCGGCGCCTGGCTCATATCGAAGGCGGCGTTCCAATCGGTCATCGAGAACGGACTGAGCGTGTAGGTCAACGTGGTGGAGGACTCGGCCTGGGCCGGGTTGGCCGTGGCATGGTTCGCCCAAAGTCCGATTCTGTGAACGCCGGCGCCAAACGTGTAGCTGTCCCAGGTCCAGCTGTCACTGCCGAAGGGCTGCTGGACTACCCAGGTGCCGTTGGAGCTTTGAACCGTGAACTGGTACTGGGGATTGGGGCAAGCACTCGAGGTGGCAGTGAACGTGACGGCGCCACCCGCAGACTGGGGTGAGGCCGGGCTGGCGGTCAGGGTCGCACCCGAGCAGGCCGGGCCGGGGGTGACGCTGTTCGAGGACACGCTGTCCTGGCCATCCGAATTGTGCGCGGTGACGGTGAAGGTGTAGTTGACGCCATTCGTGAGGCCGGTGAATGGGGCCGAGGTCGCGGTGCCAGGCACCGTCACCTGCATTCCACCCGGTTGGGCGACGACCACGTACGAGTTGATGGGGTTGTGGCACGTGCGTGCGGCCGGCCACTGCACGGTCGCCGTGCCATCGCCGCTGTACGCGGTGGCGCTGAGCACCATGTGCGGTGGGCTGGGCAGGAGGTTCGCGTAGTACTGCGCCATCCGTATGTACAGGGTCCAGTTCCAGTACGGCCCCGGATCGGTGTGATGATCGGTGCCGCCAAACAGCCCCGGATGATTAGGGTCGGGCACCTGGGAGTGGCCGATGATGTGCGCGCGATCCATCGGCACGCCCCATCGCGAGCAGATGGAGCCCGCAAGCTCCGCGCTCGCGCGGTACTCGGGAATCGTGTACAGGTTTTTCGACGCGTATCCCTCGTGCTCGATTCCGATCGCGCGAGTGTTGTAATCCCAGTTGCCGGCATGCCATGCGATGTCTTTCTCGGACACCATCTGCGTCACCTGGCCGTGATACGAGATGACGTAGTTCGCTGAGCCGTGGCGGCTGGGGTTCTGGAAGGCGCTGATGGCGCTGGCGTAGCTCCCCTCGATGTCGTGGATGACGATCATGTCGATCGGATAGTCGTGCGGCCGGTCGGCGACGGTGAAATTCGTTGACGCCGCGGGCACCCATGTCGCGCGCGGGTAGTCAACCGCGGTGAGGGCGGCTGGCGACGACGGCGCGGCCGATACATTCGCCGATACATTCAGAGACGCGAGGGGGGTGGCTGCTAGCGAGAACAGGCAAAGCGCCAACCAACGACCCCAAAGGTTGCGAACGATCAGGACAGGGGCGCCCCGATCACTGGCCCGTTCCACCTGGCGCCACGGGAGCCACGAAGAGAGATGTGCTCATGTATCTGCTGACGTGTGGTCTTGGCAAAACTGGCGCCAACAGGCTTGGTCGGCCGCTCGGGCCGAGATGCCCAATACGGCGAGGTAGGGGTTCATGGGTGCGATCTGTGTGCGGAATCCTAGCCCAGAAACCGCGGCTTCGCCACTCAGCCCGTTAAGGGTGGCCGCTGGGCTCGCAGTTAACATATCGGCCACCTGAAGCCAACACAACTTGACCTTCTGCGGCTCACTCGATGGGCGCTGACGCTCACAGCGGCAGCGATGCCTCTTTACGTAGTCCGCTGGCACGTCGGGCCTCTTCCGACCACTCTCCTCGAGAGCCTCATCTTGCTCACCTGCGTCCTGTACGCACTCACCCTGTGGCGCCACCGCGCGCCGTTGCCGAGGCGAAACCCCTACGACATACCCATCGCGATATTCCTGGTCGCGGGCGCCATCGCGATATTCATCGCACCCGACCACCGCGCTGCGTTCGGCGTGTATCGCGCATTCCTGCTGGAGCCGGTGGCGATCTTCTACGTCGCAACTGCGGTTCTCCCCTCGATGGCCGAGGTCAAACCCGTTCTCATTGCGGCCGCTGTAAGCGCCTGCGCTCTTTCGCTCGCAGTGATCGTGACTTTCTTGAGCGTGTATCTGGAAGGACACCTGGTCCCAAGCGACGCACCCGGCGTGTTTGGCATCAACCCCAACGCCGTAGCCCTTTACCTGGAGCCGACAGCGGCCGTCGCGCTTGGTTTCTTCCTTTTCGCATACAGCAGCACCAGCCGCGTGATCGCGGCAGTCGTGCTTGTTTTCGTACTACCCGCTTTGGTATGCACCCTGTCCCGCGGCGCGCTGCTCGCTGGTGCCGTGCTGGCGCTGGTCGCTGTTCTAAGCGTTCGAGACATTCGGCTGCGTTTAGGGCTGCTGGCGGCGGCGGTCGTCGGCGCGCTCGCGGTGTCTCGAATTCCCTTTGTCGCGGCGCGGCTGGCGCATCAGCTGGATCCTCACTACGCCACACTCGCGCTTCGCCTGGCCATCTGGAAGGTGACGCTGCGCATGCTCAGCGACCATCCCATCTTCGGGGCCGGCATCAGCGGGTATCAGACAGTGATGGCCCACTATCGGACGCGGAACCTGCATCCCGAGCCCTATGCACACAATATCTTTCTGACAACCTGGAGCGAGGTCGGGCTGATCGGCATGCTTGCGTTCACCGTGATCCTGTTCGGCCTCATGTGGCGAGCCTGGAGGTCGTTCGGTTCGGCTCAAGACCTGAGCCGGCCGCTGTTGTGGGGCCTCTTCGCTGCCTGGGTCGTGTTCGTAGTGCACGGGCTGGTCGATTCGCCGTACTGGAAGAACGACCTGGCCCTTGAGTTCTGGACCCTGGCCGGTCTCGAGGTCGTCGCGATCGCCACCATAAAGAGGCATACAAAGGCGGCGCCCGAGACAGGGCCGCCTAGGGATGGAGTCTCAAAAACCCCCGCGAACTACACGTAGGCGATCTCAGCAAGGAAGATGTCAGCGACCTTCTGCCAGTCGTATTCACGCACGGCGGCCTTGGCGGCTAGCGCGAGCCTCGTCGCGGTTCCAGGCTCCCTTAGCAATCGCATGCAGCGATCGGCGAGCTCCGCGGGGCCTGACGCCAGCAGGCCGGAAGTGCCGTCCTCGATCAGCTGTCGATAGGTCAGAGCGTCCCAGGCCACCATTGGAACCCCAGCGGCCATGGCCTCGAGAGCGGACATCGACATGCCGTTGCCATGGCTGATGCCGAGAAAGATTGACGAACGCTGCAAGACGTCGACCACCGAGTCCGCCTCGCCCATGAACTCGATCGAGCCGGCCAGCCCGAGCGCCAGCGCTCGTTCGCGAAAAGCCGCCGCGTTTCCCTTCCCGACCATGGCCAGCATGAAGTCGGGATCGAGCGCCTTCAGCTGGACGGCGACATCGATCGCGTCGTTGACGCCATGGATCTCGTCCATGGTCGCGATGAAAGCGATGACCGGCCTGCCCGCTGCCCTGTGAACGAGATCTCGACCCATGTCGCCGGCCGGGATGGCCTGGGCAAACCGAGCTACGTCAACTCCATTGGGCACGATGGTGGACGCGATATCAGCGCGGGACAGGCGTTCCTGCGTATCTCGGCCGTTGGCCAGCACCTTGCGTGAGCGGCGCAAGACCAGGCGCTCGAGCCGCCGGAGGGGACCCTCGAGAAACGAGTAAGGACCCGATGACAAGCCTTTGGGCACGTCGCCTCTGACCGACACCACGTACGGCACGCCCGCCAGGAGCGCCGCCAGGCCTTCCGGCACCGGGTTCATGCAGACAAGGGGCGCCGGCCGCTTCGATCGCAAGTAGGCCGCCGCGATAATCGGATAGAAGACGAAGAGGTCGAGGTACTTGAGAAGACCCAGGGAGACAAGGTTCAAAAGCCTGAAAGCCCTGTAGAAGTACCTCACCGATGGGAGCGCGACCAAATCGATTCCCGATTGCTCGAGGGAGTGGAACGGCGCCCTGTTCGTCGCGTAGGCGATCACACGCACAGCCTTACCGCGCTCGCTCAGGCAAGCACCCAGGTGGCGGAGCCAATTCTCACGCCCACCGGAGTAATTCGGAAACGGCGAATAGATAAGAAATGTGATGGGGCTGCTTTCAGCCTGCCGAGCTAGGCCGGAAGCTCGCGCAGCCACGATCCCACCAGCGTATCCCAGCCGTAATCACGCTCGACGAGTAGCCGTCCCCGCCTTCCAAGTTCGCGCGCCTCCTCGGGATGGTCGGCCAGGCGTTTGACGGCCTCCGCAAACGCAGAGCTGTCCTCCGGCGGCACGACGATTCCGCAGCGGTTGTCCAGCAGGAGCCGAGCTGACTCCCCTTCACCACTGAGAATGACGGGACTCTCGCACGCGAGAGCCGGAAAAATCTTGGAAGGCCTCGTGCCTTTCAGCAGCTCGCCTTTTCGCAGTGGCACGACGGTCGCTCGGCATACCGCGAACAGGGCGGGCATTTCATTGACCGGCCGCCACTCGACGAACCTGATGTTGTCAAGATTTCTCAAGCGAGCCTGATCGACCAGCCGTGCCTTTTCCGGACCGTCTCCTACGAGCAGGAACACAATGTCGGGCCGCGCGCGCAGGAGCTCAGCTGCGTCGAGGATTACATCCCAGCAGTGTTGGTAACCGAACGTCCCTGCGAATAAAAAGGCGGCTTCGTGTGGTTCGACCCAGGGCACCGAGGCGACGATGCCCGGCCTGAAGGCCGTGATATCGACGCCGTTGTAGAGCATCATCACCTTTGCACCGCCGACGATCGCCGCGATGTGGTTGCGAATCCCGTCGGTCTGGGCGCTTATCCGATATGCGTTTCTGTAGAGCAAACGCTCCAGGCGCTCGCCAAACGCGAGCAGGACTTTATTGCGAACGATGCCAAACTGGCGGGCCGATTCGGGCCATAGATCGGAAACATTAAGGATGTAGGGGACCCCGCGGAGCCGCGAGCAGACGAGAGCCGTGCAGCCGAGAAAAAGTGGTGGCGATTCGACAAATATGAAATCGGGCCTTGGCTCTCGCATGCAGACCGGCAGCGACGAGATGGCAAAGGACCAATAGCACAACAGGCGCTTGATTACGTTGCGCCCCGTGGCGGGATAGATCCACGTCCTGGTTACGGGCAGCCCATCGATTTCCTCTCGCACCAGCCGCTTGCCACGATATGGAGGAAAAATCTCGGCTTTCGGGTAGTTGGGCATGGCAGTCACAACCCGCACCACGTGGCCCCGAGCCTGTAGCTGCTTCGCGAAAGCATGCAGCCGGTTCTGGGCTGCTCCGACCTCAGGAGGAAAATGTTGCGTCAGGATGAGGAACCGTTTGGACACCGATCTAGTGTGACAATTGCCCCGGTGATCGATGTTTAAGGGCATTGTCGGCGACGACAGGACCCCAACATCGCCGGCGGCGGAGGCGGAAGTCGACGCACCGGCGACCGCCAACCCCTACGACCGCTACGCGACGACGATGCTGGCGATTACTGTCGCAGGCCTTCCTCTGTATGTGGTGCGGTGGAAGTACGGCCCGATATCGACCACGTTGCTCGAGCTCCTCGTCCTCGCAACTCTCGTCCTCTACCTCCTGGGACGGCGCCGAGAGGGGGCATTCCGCCGCAGCCGGACGCCGTACGACATACCGATCGTGATGTTGCTCATTGCCGGGGCCATTGCAGTCGTCGTGCCACCCGACCGGTGGCACGCTCTTGGCCTGTACCGCGCGTACTTCCTCGAGCCGATCGCGATCTTCTATGTCGCCATCGATCTGCTGCGCGTGCCTGGCCAGGTACGCCGCTTGCTGGTGGGTCTTGGTATCGGCAGCTCGATATTCGCCGCCCTCAACGTCGTGGCTTTTTTTGTGAGCTTCATCCACGGCACGTTCGTGCTTGGCTCGCCGCCGACCGCACTGTACACGAGCTCTCCCGAGGTCGCGATGTACCTCGAGCCGCCATTCGCGCTGGCGGCCGGCTTTCTCATGTTTGCCGACCAGCGCAAGGACCGCGTGCTGGCTGTGGCCTGGATGGCCTTCCTTGCGCCGGCCCTCGTGTTGACCCTCTCACGCGGAGCCTATTTCGCAATCGCCGTTCTTGCAGTCGTGGCCATCGCTACGAGTCGTAAGCGCCTGTGGCTGGCTGCCGGGACGGCCGTCGTGGTGATCGCCCTGCTCCGGGTACCGCTCGTCTCAAAGCGGTTCGCCGGCCAGTTCAACCTCTTTGACGGCCAGACCACCATTCGCGGCCGGCTCAGCATCTTCGCCGACACGCTGTCGATGCTTCGGGATCATCCGATCTTTGGCAGTGGCCTGGGCGGATACCACTATGTGTTCCGCGGCACGATCCTGGAGATCTACCCCCACGACGTATGGCTGACCTTCTGGGTCGAGGTCGGCCTGCTCGGCATGGTCGCGTTCGCGATCATCTTCTTCGGCCTCCTCTATCGAGGATGGCGGGCGTACTCCCATGCCGGCGGCTTCTACCACGCTCTGCTTTGGGGAGTCTCCGGAAGCCTGGTCCTATGGGGGGTCCACGGGCTGGTCGACTCTCCGTACTGGAAGAACGACACGAGCATCGAGTTCTGGATCCTAGCCGCGTTCGAGCTCGTGGCGATCCGTGCGATCGGCAAAAGAGGTTTTTCGGCCCCTGCCAAGCCCCTCGCACCAGCTTTGGAGAAGCCCGAAAACCTTATTTGACGCTCCAGGGGGGCGGCGAGTACAGTGGGCAACCTTCTACGCCCATGTCCTGGCAAACTCTCCGCAAAAAACTCCTACTGATCTGCGTCCTGGGCACCTTGACCTTCGGGATGACCCCGGCCCAAGCCGCAGCGCCGAAGCAGTCGCTTCCAGTCGCCCAGGCCGCGGCCACCACTTTGGTGGCGACCAGCAAGCCGAGCCGCGAGGTTTTCGGGTTTGCGCTTGGCAGCAGCCTGAGTGATCCCACCCACGGATACCCGAGCTGGAACTTCAACCTCCTGACCACGGTCGCCTACTTCGGGCTGCACGTGCTGTGGAACGGCACCTACCAGGCCGATTCCGACCTGGCGGTTTGGAACTCCAGCCAACTGACCAACCTGGTCGCCGCGGCCCACGCGCACGGGACCAAGGTCGTACTCACGATCATCAGCAGCGACAACACCGGCATCTATCCGAATGCCTTGTGCGACGCGCTGCTTCATGGGTCAGTCACCATCAAGAACACCGTTGCCCAGGTGAAGGCAAAAGGGGTCGACGGCGTCAACGTCGATTACGAAGGTGTGAACCAGCCCTGCAACACCGCCGATCCTTCGTGGGCGGAGCATGCGTTCACGGGCTTCGTGGCGAGCCTTCGATCTGCGCTGGGTAGCTCGTACTACCTGTCGGTGGACACCTACGCGGGATCCGCCGGCGACTCGGCCGGCTTCTTTGACGTGCCAGGCCTGAACGCCAGCGTGGACTCGTTCTTCGTCATGGCTTACGACATGGAGTACTCGAACTTCGATCACGCTCCGACGAGCTGCGGACACCTGTGCCTTGGTCCCACGTCACCGCTGACCACCTATTACTACAACGACTCCGACGTCATGGCGCAGTACTCGGCGGCCGTCTCGCCGGGCAAGGTGATCCTGGGCGTCCCGTATTACGGCCGCAAGGCCTGCGTCGCGAACGCGACATCCGAGTACCAGCACCCGATCGGCGCCGTGACGAGCGACATGTACATGAACGCGGTTGGCGAGTCGACCGACCCCTCGGTTCGCCCTGGCTCTTTCGTCGCTCACCGGGACCCCAACGACCCGACGGGGCAGGAGCGTTGGGACACCTGGTATAGCACCACCCTCAAGTGCACTCGAGAGCTCTTCTGGGACGATGCCAAGTCGCTCGGTGACAAGTACGACCTCGTCAATCGCGACGGTTTGCGCGGCGTCGGGATTTGGACCCTCAACTACGGCGGCGCGGCCAAAGAGCTCTGGTCGGCGCTGGCCAATCACTTCGGCGGGTGGGATGCCGCCTACGACATGAGCAAGGTCCCGACCGCCTGGGTGGCCGGTCAAAGCCAGACGTTTCCGGTGACCGTGACCAACACCGGCGGCGCGACCTGGCCGTCAACCGGGCACGATAGGGTCGATCTCGACCTGCACTTCACCACCCGTGCGGGCGGTTCGGCGAAGGCAGCGTACTGGGTCAGCAGCAAGGCCTTCCCCCTGCCGGCCGACCTTGGCCCCGGCAACAGCGTGACCCTGAACGTCACATTCGCTGCCCCGGCCAGAACGGGACCCATCGTGCTCGAGGCCCAGATGATCAAGGAGCATCAGTTCTGGTTCAAGCAGTGGGCGCCCATCAAGACAAGGGTGGCGGCGGCCGTGTGGGCGGGGACTTATGACTTGAGCCAGGCGCCAAAGAGTTGGACGCTGCTTTCGAGCCAGACGTTCCCCGTCAGGGTGACCAACACCGGCAACACGAGCTGGCCTTCGACCGGCCACTACCGAGTCGATCTTGACCTGCATTTCACGAGCCGGACCGGCGGCTCTGCCCGGAGCGCTAATTGGACCAGCAGCCAGGCTTTTTCCCTCACTACCGATCTCGCTCCCGGTAAGAGTGCCGCGGTCACAGTGACCATGAAGGCTCCGCCCGGTTCTGGCTCCATGTTTCTCGAAGCCGAGATGACGAAGGAGCACCAATTCTGGTTCAAGTCATACCGGGCGATCACTGTCATCGCCGCGCCACCGGGATGGTCGGCCGCGTACAACGTCACCACGGTTCCCACCACCTGGGTCGCCGGCAAGTCGAAAACCTTCTCGGTGTCGATCACCAACAACGGGACGCAGGCCTGGCCCTCGACGGGCTACACGGAGGTTGACCTCCACGTCCATTTCGCGACCTCGGCCGGAGGGGCCGCAAACCGAGTCAGCTGGATCTCGAGCAATGCCTTCAAGCTCCCAAGCAACGTCGCCGCCGGCCACAGCGTGACCGTGAAGGTGACTGTCGCCCCGCCTCGCGCCGGTTCCCTCGTCCTCGAGTTCGAGATGATCAAGGAGCACCAGTTCTGGTTCCTGCAGTTCACCCCGGTCACCGTGACGGTCTCGTAACGGCCGACCGCCGCCCCGCGCTGTAGGCTTCTCCTCCAGGTAATGTCCGCTCCCCACTCGCCGCAGGCCGCGCTGCGGGCCCCGGTCGAAGCTGAAGGATGGCCGCCCAAGATTCGGAGGCTGCTCGGCGCCAGCCATCGCTTCGGAGTCATTCTCCTGGGCGAGGCGCTGATCTTCTGGTTCATCCTTCTTGCGTTCCAGTACCTCGGGTACGGCGGACGTCCTGGAGGCACCAACGGCCCCAACTGGTACTTGCTGCTGACCCTGGTCATGGCCTACCTCGCGATGGCCGCCGGAGAGACTCGATTCCATCTGCACCGGCGCGTCTGGGCGGTGGCGGGAATCAACGACGCGTTCGCGGTCGGCTTTGCGGTGCTGGAGGCGACCTTCCTATTCGGGATTGCGAACCTGATGATGGGCGAGATCCGCCCATATCGATTGCTCGTACCCTTCCTGGCCGCCCCCGCAGTCGTCATCGCGGTCGGCGCGTTCCGACTCCTGCCGCGCCTACTGTCCTCGGCGCCCAGGGCCGGCAGCCGGTTGCTCGTCGTCGTGCCTGATCCGTCCGCGTATTCGACGGTGAAGATCCTGCTCCAGCATGCCAACGCCGATTGGGTCCCGGTTGCCATAGCGACGCTGACGCCCGGCGACGGCGGACGTACCGTCATGGGCGTTCCAGTCGTGGGCTCGGCGCGAGCGTTGAGCCGCTGGATCGCGGAGACCCACGCCGAGGGCGTCGCATTCGTGCTCAGAGGCCCGAGCACCCAGAAGCAGCGCGATCTGTTCGCGATCTGCCTCGCAGCCGACTTGCCGATCTTCATCGTCCCCGAAGCCGACAAGTGGTTGCCGGGCCACTCGGGGATGCCTCTACGTCAGCTGTCCGCAGACGACCTGGTCGGGAGGGCTCAGCGCGACATCGACATCAGCGCATCGGAAAAGGTGGTCCGCGGCAAGACCGTGCTGGTCACGGGTGCGGCCGGATCGATCGGCTCGGAGCTGTGTCGCGTGATCGCCGGGCTCAACCCGCGGCGCCTCGTCCTGCTGGACATCAACGAGAGCGGCATATTCGAGCTCGCCGAGGAGCTGCGCGTCGATTCCACGATCGTCATCCGGGAGGCCCTGGTATCCATCGTTGACGCCGACCAGCTCGGCGTGGTGTTCGCTGAGGAGCGGCCCGACATCGTCTTTCACTGCGCCGCGTACAAGCACGTGCCGATGCTAGAGAGCCACCCGATACAGGCGGTGATGACCAACGTGGTCGGCACCTGGAACACGCTCCGCTGCGCGGAAGCGGCCGAGGTCGAGCGCTTCGTGCTCATCTCGACCGACAAGGCTGTCGCTCGACACTCGGTCATGGGCTGCACGAAGCGCCTGTGCGAGGAGATCGTGTTGGGCCATCGAGGCTCGACCCTGTGCTGGGCTGTGCGCTTTGGCAACGTGGTCGGCAGCCGCGGCAGTGTGGTTCCTCTGTTCGAGCGCCAGATCGAGCAGGGCGGTCCCGTCACCATCACCCACCCCGACGTGTCCCGTTTCATGATGACGATCCGCGAGGCCGTGCTCCTCGTGGTGAGAACCCTGCCGATGGGCGAGTCGGGCCACCTGTACATGCTGGATATGGGCCCCGAAATAAAGATCCTCGACCTGGCGAACTCCCTGATCCGTTCCCGTGGAATGCGCCCTGGAGAGGACATCGAGATCGTGTTCTCCGGCTTGCGGCCCGGTGAGCTCATGAGCGAGCAGCTCCTGGCGTCGGACGAAGGCGTGCGCCCCACCACAGATCCTTCGATCCTCGACGTGGTCGCGCCTTACATTCCGAGTGAGAGCGACCTGGCGTGGACGATCGAGCGGGTGCGCGGACTGGCGGTGGAAGGGCGAAGCGACGAGCTCGTACGGACTCTCAAGAAAGCAGTGCGGACTGCGAAGCGCCCGAAAGAAGAGCCATCGATCTCGAAGCTGCCCCAGCGCGAGCGCCCCTCATAAGCGCAATCAAGATCTGCATGATCGGGAATGCCGACAGCATTCACGTGCAGCGGTGGTCACGACACTTCGCGCAGAGAGGCTTTGACGTCAGCCTGCTGAGCTTCTATCAGCCGCTGACAGAGTTCGACGGAAACCCGAGCGTGCATTTTGTGCGCCCGCGGGCGCCTGGCGTGCGGCGCGCCGGCCCGCGGTCCGCGGCTGCGATGGGTCGATTCCCCGGCCTGCTGAGACTGGTCACCGCCGCCCGCCTCAGGGCGGCCGGCTTTTACGGTGAGCTCGAGCGCATCAACCCCGACGTGGTTCACGCGCATTACGTATCCGACTATGGAGTGCTCGCCGCCATGTCGGGACGTCATCCCCTGGTCGTTTCCGCGTGGGGGTCGGACCTCCTGGTCGATCCCCGTTTGTCGGTGATTACGCGCCGGCTCGTGCGCTGGGTGTTGGAACGCGCCGACAAAGTCACCTATAACTCAACTCAGCTGCGAGACGCGGCGCGTGCCATGGGCGCGCGGCCGGAACGGCTGCTGGAGGTCGTCCTCGGCGTCGGCCGCGAGATGCTGGAGGCGCTGCCCGCGTTCAAAGTGCCACCCGCCGAAAGGGCCCCAACCATCGTCAGCCAGCGATCGCTCGAACGGCCGCTGTACAACGTGGACCAGGTGATCACGGCGATGCCAGAGGTCCTGAAGCACGTACCCGCGGCGCGACTGCTGGTGGGCGGTGCGGGGGCCCTCGACCGACAGCTTCGTGACCTGGCGGCGCGCCTTGACGTGACCCATGCCGTCGAATTCACAGGCATCGCCTCGTGGCCAACCGGGCTGGCCGAGCGACTCGGAAAAGCTGCGGTGTACGTCTCGGTGCCGTCGTCTGAAGGCACTTCGGTGACCCTGCTGGAGGCGATGGCCGCCGGCGCCTACCCCGTGGTATCCGACCTCCCGAGCAATCGCGAATGGGTGGGCGAAGGCGGTGGCGCGGTGGTGGCGGTTCGCCAGGTCGCGCCCCTTGCTCAGGCGCTGGTCACCGGCCTGCTGGACCCCGACCGCCGCGTTGCGGCGGCGAAGCACAATTGGAAAGTGATCGAGGAAAGGGGCCTCTGGGACGTCAACATGGGACGGATGGAAAAAGCGTATTTGGACCTGACCGCGGCGAGCGGTCCTTTGGTCGAGAGCCGATGACGGCGCGCGAAAACGTCACCATCCACCCCACCGCCGATGTGTCGGACGACGCCAAGATCGGACGCGGCACGAGGATCTGGCACCAGGTCCAGGTACGCGAGGGCGCCGTCATCGGCAGCGAATGCATCTTGGGCAAAGGCGCCTACATCGACCTCAACGTGCGGATCGGCGACCGCTGCAAGCTTCAGAACAGCGTCTTCGTGTTTCATGGCTTCGAGCTCGAGGATGGAGTGTTCCTCGGTCCGGGAGTGATGCTTCTCAACGACAAGAACCCACGCGCCATCAACGCTGATGGATCGCTGAAATCGGACAGCGACTGGACCACCAGCAAGGGCGTGGTGGGGCACGGAGCCTCGGTGGGCGGCGGTGCGGTGGTGCTGCCCGGAGTCACCATCGGGCGGTTCGCCCTAGTTGGATCTGGAGCCGTCGTGACGCGTGCTGTTCCGGATCATGGCGTCGTCGTCGGCAACCCCGCACGGCTGAGAGGCTTTGCATGCGTCTGCGGCAAGCCGTTAAAGCATGCGGATTCCAAGCCGGACGGGGTTCTCATGCGATGCGACGATTGCGGGACCGAGGTCACGATCCCCGTGGACGTCTACGCCCAGCTGGACAGAGTCCGTCGGTGAGTCGCCTCTCTTGATCTGAGGCGAGACGGCTAGGATACCCACGTGCTTGGCGGCTGCAGCGTGGGCGTCGTGGTGCCCTGCTACAACGAAGAGCGCCAGATCGGCAAAGTGCTGGAGACGATGCCTGAGTTCGTCGACAACATCATCGTGGTGGACGATCGCAGCACCGACGCGACTCTCGAGCGTTGCCGTGAATGGCAAGAGCGATTGGGAAACCGGCTGACAGTTATCGAGCAGCCAAAGAACCAGGGCGTCGGCGCGGCCATCACCAAGGGCTACCAGACGGCGGTGGACGCGGGCATCGATGTGGTCGCTGTGATGGCGGGCGACGGCCAGATGGATCCCAAGGACTTGACGTTGATCATCGACCCTGTCGTCAACGGCAAGGCCGATTACAGCAAAGGCAACCGGCTCTTCACGGGGGAAGCGTGGCGCAAGACTCCGCACGTGCGTTACCTCGGCAACGCGTTCCTGTCCATGCTGACGAAAATCGCGTCGGGGTACTGGCACGTTGCCGATTCGCAATCGGGTTTTACGGCAATCTCTCTCGCTGCGCTGAAGACCATCGACCTCGGCCGCCTCTATCCGAGCTACGGCTATCCCAACGACCTTCTCATCCAGCTCAACATCCATAGCTTTCGAGTCGCCGACGTGCCGGTGCATCCGCGATACGGGATCGGCGAGCGCTCATCGATGAACGTCATGAAAGTGATTCCGACCGTGAGCTTCCTCCTGCTGCGAGGGTTCTTCTATCGCCTGCTGGTCAAGTACGTCATCCAGGACTTCCATCCCCTCGTCTTCTTCTATTTCTTTGCGTTCGTCTTCCTGATCGCGGGGTTGGGGCTGGGCGTCCTGGAGTCGGCCTTCAAGCTCTTCACTGGTGGCATCGCCATCGCCACCACGGTGCTGGTGGCGTTGCTGTTGATCGGCGGCCTTCAGTTGCTTCTTTTCGCAATGTGGTTCGACATGGAGTACAACAAGTCGCTCAAGTGACGCCGGCCACCAGAGCCTCGGGGTAGCACCATGGCCATCGTTTCGATCTCAATCTGGGCCGCGGTCCTCTTGCTCCTGCCAGGCTTGGCGATCTGGCGATTGGCGGGTCCTCGCGACCTGCCTGCAGCCCTCCAGGTGGCGCCCGCCTTCGCCCTCTCATTGGCGGTCATTGCGCTCATCGGCTGGTCGTGCTTCGTGCTCGGCGCCGGGTTCAACGGGGTCAAAGCCGCATCGATCGCGGTGATCGTGCTCTCCGCGATTGGACTCCCGATCTCGCTCCGGTTGCGGAGGGCGGCGGCGACTCAGCGCGTGCTGCCAGGCTGGGCGCTCCCGGCGGCCGTGGTCCTCTCGCTCGTGGCTGGTCTCTCCGCTCTGTACTCAGGGCCCTGGCTGAGCGCAACGGCCGATACCTTCTATCACCTGGCGGCGATCCGAGCCGTCTTGCAACACGGAACCGCCCTGCCGCAAGAGGTCTTCTTCCCGACTCCGGTGTCGGTCCCAGACCCGACCAGCGGCGCGTGGCACCTAGCGTTGGCGCTGGTCTCCAGCTTCTCGGGAAACGACCCGGTGACGGTGTGGCGCGTGGTCAACGTCGCGGTCACGCCGCTGACAGTGCTCGCGTTTTTCGCCCTGGCGATCGCGGTTACACGCAACGCGATCGCGGCGCTGATCGCCACGGTCCTCTACACCGTGCTCGCGCTCAACTTCGACTTTCGCGATGCTGCCTATCCCAACCGGTTCGGGCTCCTGCTGGCATGGCTGGCCATCGCATTCGCGCTCCGATATGTCGAGAACGGATCACGACGCGAGCTCTTGGTCGCGGCCATGACCGCATTTGGAGCGAGCGCGGTGCATCCACTGCTTAGCCCCTTCCTTTTGATTGCGATGGGCGGCGCCACGGCTGCCGCGGTAGTGGTGCGTTCGCCCTCCGCCACCCGCGTCACGTTCGCCGCGATCGTCGTCTGTGCAGCCGCCCTTCCATTGCTGATAGTCAACGTGCTGACGCTCCGCATACCGGCGCCTTATCAGGCGTTGGCGGTGATGTCTCCGCTGCTGGTCCCAATCATCCATCACCCCTGGCCCTGGGTTTGGCCAAGCTTCTGGTTTGGCAATCCCGGGATCGTGCTTGGGACAGTTTTCGCAATCCTCCTCGTTCGGTTGTGGAGAGCAAAAGAAGTTGGTGCGGGGCTTCTGATCGCCGCCTTGCTGGTGGTCCCTGTCGCAGCACTCGTGCCGCTGTTCGCAAGCTCGCGGAGCGGGCAGTATCTGCTGGCCAGGGTGGCCGGCGTGCTCGCGCCGCTGGCCTGGATTGGCCTGGGTTGGGGCGTTGCACTCGCCATCCACGCGATTCGGAGCCACAGCCGCATGGCGATTCTCGCTGCGGCGGCGATAGTGGTTTCTGCACTGGCGGTGGCGCCTGGCTTCTACACCGGAACGCTGGCGCAGTACCTCCGGCCCGCCAGCTCCGCGAAGAGCATCACGGCCTCCCGGTCGGGCGACCTGGCCGTGGTGTGGAGCGACCGGCTGGCGGCGATCGCCAGGCTGCCCAAATCAGCCGTCATCTTGGCTGAGCCGCGGATGGCCTACGAACTGGCCGGCCTCACAGGCCGGGAGGTGGTGGGGGTTCCGCTCTCGCACACGCCGGTCCAGGTCCTGGATGGTGCGCAGCGCCGCGAATCGGCCCTCGACGCCACGCAGGGCCAGTTGGACGCCTTTGGGCTGGCGGGAGTGATCGAACATTACGGCGTCACCGACGTGCTGGTGGACATGGACCGCACCGACCCGGCGGCCTGGGCGCAGCTGGCGACCGCCGGGATTCTGTCCCCGATCGCGTCCGGGAACCGCTGGCAGCTTTACAGCTACGACCCGCTCAGGCTCGACGGTTACCTGAACCTGCCCCAGCAGGCGGGACCACTGCCTGATTTCGCGGCCAGCGGCATCGGCCCCCAGCCGGCGCTTGCCGGTCGTGCCGTCTTCGCCCGGCTCCAATCGAGCGAAGCCATCGCCGGGCAAGCTGTCTTGCGAGCCGAATCACTGGATTCGAATCGCACGTTCAGCCGCAGCATCGAGCTCGCGGGGGGCGGTGCAAGCCAGACTTTTGCACTTCCGATTCCCACCGATGCCCCCGTCGGCAATTACCGGCTTAGCATCGAGCTGGGCCCGAATCACTCGGTGGCATTGGGGCGTTTCGACGTCGGACTCCTCTACCAGGCCGAGGACATGGGCGGCGTGATCGCCGGCGATGCCGGCGGATGGTCCATCGCAGGGGGTTCCGCCTACCAGGACTCACTGAGCGCCACTGCGAGCCAGGTCGGCTCAACCGCCAGCCAGCCAGTTCCGCCGGTCGCCGCCGGGAGCTACTGCATCAGCGCTCGCGTCTACGACTACGGGACCGGTGAAACCAGCGCCATCGAAGCCGGGGTCGGCAGCGCGGTCACCAAGCTCTCGTGGTCGGGGCCCACACCGGGTATGCGCTGGGTGCGAGGTGCGATCGTCCTCGATCGGCCTAGCGGGCAGCTGGGCATGCGGCTGCTGCAACGAGGCCAGAAGGCGGTCATCGTCGACTCGCTGGAGCTGGATCCGCTGGTCGAGGGGCAGTGCGCCTCCGGCTGAACGGGCTTCCACAGCCTGGCGCCGGGGCTTTGAGCCAGGGGTCCCCAGCCTGTAGGATTGGTCGAGTTCATTGGCGAAGCAGACATCGCAGACTCAACGTCAAACTGAGTCGAGCTCACCCCCACACATAGCTCTATCGCGCCCATGGATCGGGCACGAGGAGAAAGCCGCCGTGATCGAGGTTCTGGAGTCGGGCATGCTTGCGCAGGGCCCGCGGGTGGCGGCGCTCGAGGATGCGTTCACGCACATGACCGGCGCGCGCCACGCGATCGCGACATCATCCGGCACGACCGGGCTGCACCTCGCGCTCCTGGCGCACGGGATCGGGCCAGGCGACGAGGTCATCACCAGCCCGTTCACCTTCATCGCATCTGTCAACGCAATCCTGTTCACGGGCGCGACACCGGTTTTCGCCGACATCGAGGAGGCGAGCTTCAACATCGATCCGGAACGCCTGGAGGCAGCGATCACCCCCCGCACCAAGGCCGTGATGCCCGTTCACCTGTATGGGCAGGCTTGCGACATGGACGAGATCTCCGCGATCGCGAGAAAACATGGCGTCATCCTCCTCGAGGACGCCGCCCAGGCGGTCGGCGCGACGTATCGCGGCCGCCACGTGGGGACGTTCGGGACTGCTGTCTTCAGCCTTTACGCGACCAAGAACGTGATGAGTGGCGAAGGCGGCATGATCACGACTGACGACGACCACGTCGCCGACATGGCAAGGCTCCTGCGCAACCATGGAATGCGAAACCGCTATGAATACGAGATGCTCGGCTACAACTTCCGGCTGACCGATGTTCTGGCCGCGATCGGATTGGCACAGATGGGGCGCATGGAGGAAGCGATGCGGCGGCGCCGCTCAAACGCAAGCTATCTCAACGCGCACCTTCGCGGTGTCCGGACACCGGTCGTGAAGGCAAATCGCGACCATGTGTGGCACCAGTACACGATCGCGCTGCCCCCCGGCACCGACCGGCAGGATGCCATCCACCACCTCGGTGAGCATGGGATCGGGACTGGCGTTTTCTACCCGCGCAGCGCGCACCGCTTTCCCCACGTATATGACGTCACCGGGGAGCTCGACCTACCGGTCACGGACCGGGTTGCAGCGTCGGTACTGTCGCTGCCCGTGCACCCGCTCCTGGAACCATCCGACCTCGAACGGATAGCCGCCGCCGTCAACTCGCTGTGACCCGCGTCGCCGTGGTCGGCACCGGAGTGATGGGCCGCAACCACGCGCGCGTGCTGAACGAGCTGGCGAACGTCGACCTGGTCGGCGTCGCGGACTCGAACGTCGAAGCCGCATGCCAGGTCGCCGCCCACCACTCCACGCGCGGATACGCGTCGCTAAAGGAGCTGCTGGAAAAGGAGCGGCCGGACGCGGTCACTATCGCGGTGCCGACCGAGAACCACCACGAGGCCGTGCTTGAGGCCCTCGCCGCCGGCTGCCATGTCCTCGTCGAAAAACCCATCGCAGCGACGCTGGCCCAGGCCGACGAGCTCGTGGCGGCAGCCAAGTCCGCCAAACGCATTCTCGCGGTCGGGCATATCGAGCGTTACAACCCGGCGGTGCTGGAGCTGAAGCGGCGCCTCGACGATGGGCAGCTGGGCAGGGTGTACCAGTTCGATGCCCAGCGGCTCGGTCCGTTTCCTCAGCGCATTCGCGACGTCGGAGTCGTGATCGACCTGGCCACCCACGACCTCGACCTCATGCGGTTCCTGACCGGGAGCGAGATCGTTCGCGTCTACGCCGAGACGCGCCGCAAGGTGCACACGACTCGCGAGGACATGGTCAGCGGACTGCTTCGCCTCGGAGACGGCTCTGTCGGCCTCCTGCAGATCAACTGGCTGACGCCGACGAAGATCCGCCAGATGACGGTCACCGGAGAGCGCGGGATGTTCCGCGCCGACTACCTGACGCAGGATCTTTTCTTCCACGAGAACGCCGAGGCCGCGGCCCACAATTGGGAGCAGATCACGATGCTGCGCGGAGTCAGCGAGGGCTCGATGGTCAAGTACGTGATTCAAAAGCGAGAGCCTTTGCAGTCGGAGTTCGTTGCCTTCTTGAAGGCGGTCGAAGGCGATTCGACGGAAATCGTCAGCGGCGAGGATGGCAGCGAGGCGTTGCGGCTTGCGCTGGCCATGATCGAGTCCGGGGACGAGGGTCGAGTGGTGACCGTCGCGCGCCGGTGAGCGGCTCGCCAAGACTCCTTCGCTCCGCCCTCGAGGACCGCAGCGCAGCTGTCGGCGTCATCGGGCTTGGCTATGTCGGCCTGCCCGCGGCGTGCATGTTCGCGAGCGCCGGATTCAGGGTCAATGGGGTCGATCTCGATGGCCCGCGCACCGAGGTGATCAACAGCGGACGCTCGCCCATCAAAGGCGACGAGCCTGGGCTGGCCGAGCTCCTGAGCCAGGTGGTCGCTTCCAAGCACCTGCGCACAAGCACCGATTACGCCGACCTGGCGAAGGCTGACATCGTGCTCATCTGCGTCGACACTCCTGTCGATTCTGATCACCGGCCGCGGTTCAAGGCTTTGCGGTCGGCTTGCTCTCAGCTGGGCGCGGTGCTCAAGCAAGGCGCCGTGGTCATCGTGGAATCGACAATCGCGCCGGGAACTATCGACACGGTCGTGAAGCCTGCGCTCGAAGAGGCATCAGGCCGGAAGGCCGGCGCCGGCTTTCATCTCGGGCACTGCCCTGAGCGTGTCATGCCCGGCAAGCTGCTGCGGAACATGAGAACGATGAGCCGCGTCTGTGGCGGCTCGTCGCCCGAGGTCTCTGAGCTGATGATCGCCCTGTACTCGACCTTTGTCGAAGGTGACCTCGATGCCGCCGATTGCCTCACGGCCGAGCTCGTCAAGACCGCCGAGAACGCATACCGCGACGTCGGGATCGCGTTCGCCAACCAGCTGGCGCTGATCTCCGAGCGCGTCGGCGGCGATGCCTGGCGCGTTCGGACCCTGGTCAACAAGGTGCCTGGACGCAACGTCCTGCTCCCAGGCGGGGGTGTCGGCGGCCACTGTATTCCCAAGGACTCGTGGCTGCTCGCGACACCGCTGGGGTCCGGCGCGGAGGACTCGCTGCTCGGCGTGGCGCGCCACATCAACGACGGCATGCCCGCCCACGTCGCAAGGCTGGTGCAGGAGCTGGTCGGCGCAGCTCACCACGCTCGCGTCACAGTCCTTGGCTATGCGTACCTGGAGAACAGCGACGACACACGAAATTCGCCAAGCGCTGCGCTGATCGACGTGCTGACGAAGGCCGGCTTCGAGACTGCCGTGCATGACCCGTTTGTGCACGAGCACGAAGGCGACGTTATGGACGCCCTGCGAGGCGCGGACTGCGCGGTCCTGATGGTTGCCCACAACGCCTATCGAAACCTCGACCTCAAGGCGGCTGGCGCGATCATGAAAGCGCCGCGCATGGTTGACGCGCGCGGCTTTTTCGAAAGCGGCGCTTTGAGGGACGCCGGCTTCAGCTACCGAGTCATCGGCGTCGGAACCATGTCAACGTCGCCGCCGAAGTAAGCGCTCTCGAGCAGCTGCAGGTGGCGGGCGTAGCCGTGGTTTCGTTCGACCCAGTCACGACCCTCTCGCGAAAGCCGCGCCAGCTCCGCCGCATCGCCGCGTAGCCTTTCCACCGCTTCCACGATCTCGTCGGCGTTCCCTGCGGCGATCACCGGCGGCGGATCCTCTGGGTACAGGCTCCAATCGATTCCGGTGATCACCGGCCGCCCCACCGCCATGGCCTCGAGCTCCGACAATCCGAGACTGCCCTGGTTCATCTGCCCGATGACCACATCGAACTGCCCAAGGAAGGCGCGGACCTCATCGTGTGGAACCGGGAGCACAAATCGCACCGAGCCGGTGTAACGCTGGACGTACTCGATCGACAGGGGTCCCGACTCGATTGCGGTCACCTCAACCGAGTCACGCAATCGATCGACGGCTGGAAAGATCTTGTCGACGCCCTTGACCTCCGCGAGGCGCGTGAATATCAGCACGCTGCGTACAGATGCCGGCGGCGCCTCGGCCGTCTCCCCGACCAATATGGGATTGGGCAGATAGCGCAGCTTGCTCTCGTAGGCGGGGACGTAGGCAGGAAGGTTTGGGGTGACGTAAAACACCGCCTTCGCGCCTTCGAGAACGGACCGGGTCACGCGCAGAAGCAGTGGGTTGCCCAGGTTCACGTGCAGGTCGGAACCATGCGCCTGGGCGAAGAACTGCCGCCCACTCAGCAACCCGACAATCCCTTGGCTCAGCCAGTGGATGTGGATGACGTCATATCGCTTGGTCCTCAACCTGGAGATCGCGGGCGCGTACAGGACCAGACGGACCGGGATGGCAAGCGCCTTTGCCGGCCATCGCCAGGCGGCGCCGACCTCCGGCAACGCGATCATATCGACCTCGTGTCCCGCACCGCGAAGAAGCTGGGCCTGAATCTTGGCCACGCCCGCGATGTCGTGGACCAGTGCGATGCGGGCGGCGCTGCGCCGCGCCGCTGAGGATTCATCGATCCTCTGAGCTCCTAGCGCCGCTCCCAGGAACAACCACAAGTACGGCTCCTCCAGGAACCGGCCCTCGAGCTGGCTCACCAGCAGGATGAGCAGCAGGGCGAGCAATGCGGCTGTGACATATGGCCGGCGGACCTGCGAGCGGAATGAGCTCACTGACGAGCGGACAAACTCGAAAGCCCACCACGCCGCCAGCGCGAGGCCGACTAGGCCGAGCTCGGCAATGATCGTCACGAACGAGGTGTGCGAGTCGATCGTCTTGCTGTTGCCGGCGATGAAGCCGCTGTACGCGCCGAGCATGCTCGAGGGAAAATTGCCGAAGCCCACTCCGAAGATAGGATGGTCGTAAAACATCTGGAACCCTGCGGCCACCAGGTAGCGCCGCACCGTGTCCAGCGGTAGCAGGTTGACGAACGCGAGCGCGCCGCTGTACACGCGAGGGGGCGCCGTGGTCAGGATTTCGCCAAGCACACTCCAACGGTCTCGGACCTGGGGATCGAGCAGCGCTACAGCCGCGAAAGCTATGAAGGCGAGCGCAACCAGGCCAAGAGCACGCCGTCGCTCCACTGCCATGACCACGGCGAGCAGCAGGACCAGCGCTCCAAGCACCCAACCCTGGCGCGAAAAGGTGAATGGCAGCGCCGCGGCCGCCAGCATGAGCGCAGTGATTAAAACCGCCCGGGCGTTGGCGCGCGGTCGCGATGCGAGCACGACTGAGGCGACGGCTCCGAACGTCAGGAAGCGCGCATAGGTGTTGGGGTCTTTGAACGTGGAGTTGACCCAGCGAACGCCTGAATTGGGCGCGTTCCAGATCAAGGTTCCGGTCACCGCCTCGATGAGACCCACTATCGACACCGCGATGACGGAGATCGCGAGCCAGGTCCAGAAACGATCCTGGTCCCAGACGGTGGCGCACCAGTTGTACATAGCCAGCGCCACAAAGCTGTAGACGACCATTGCGGCGACAGTCTTCAAGCCGGGAAGGGAGCGCGACAGCGCCGCGCTCAAGGCCGCGTAGGCGATGAAGGAAACCACTGGAATCCACAGGCGCATTGGAGGCAATCGCACCTCGCGCAAGCCGAATGCCTTTTGCACGAACAGCGTCACCAGGCAGACTGCCATGACCAACCGGCTCAGCTGGACGACGGAGAGCGGCGTGAACTTCTGCGTGAACTCGAGCGGAAGGGTCAGTATCAGAAGGGGTACAAGCAGGCTCGGAGCTTGCAGGAAGAGATTCGCCACTGGGTTCGGCGTGCCTTCTACCCCCCGCGCCGAGATTGTCTGGCTCGTCACCTGGAGTTGACGGGGCTACACGCGGGCGGGCACACAGTCAGGATTGCCATGATGGAAAGCCGAATTCGACGCACGAATCGAACCGTACTCTAGAGCCCAGCAATGAAACCAACTGTCACCGGCGAGGAAGTGTGATGGTGCGGCGATCCTCTCTCACGTTCGTGCTCCAGATTACCCAGGTCGCCGCGCTGGTTGGAGTGAACGTGGTCGTCACGCGGGCGACCGGTGCTTCAGGCAAAGGCATCTTCACGCTGATGTCACTGCTGGTGACGATGGGCACCGCGATAACCGCGCTGGGCCTCGGCTGGGCGGCGGCCTATTTCATAGGACGGCGCTTGTTCCCCGTCGCCGCCGTCGCCGGCACCCTGCTGACCAGCAGCCTGGTCTCGTCCGCCGTGACATTGACCGGCCTCGGCGCCGGGTTCCTGCTCTTCCGCGACTCCTACTTCGCGGCGGTGAGCAACGCGCAGTTCGTGGTCACCCTGGCCCTCGTGCCGGTGGTCCAGTTCGGCACCACGCTGGCATCCATAATCCTCGCCACCAACCGCCCGATCCACTTCGCCGCGGTGAGCCTCGCGCAGTGGGTGGTCACATTCGGGCTGCAGACGATCCTCGCTCTGGCGGGACGGCTCGACCCGACCCTGGCCCTGGGCGCGTGGCTCGCCGGCGCGGCTCTCGGTGTTATCGTCGGTTTCAGCGTTGCCAGCCGGCACGTGAGATTGCGTTTCGGCCTCGACCGCAACGTGCTGCGCCAGCTCCTGGGCTTTGGATTGAAGGGCTACATAGCAAACCTGCTGATGTTCTTCAACTACCGCCTGGATTCGCTCATCGTGAACGCGCTGCTGGGGGTGGCCAGCGTCGGCATCTATTCGATCGCGGTCGCGATGGCTGAGGTCATATGGAACATGGCCGGGGCCTTGAGCACAGTCATGTTCCCTCACGTTTCATCGCTCGACCGCAAGGATGCCAACCGGCTGACTCCGGTGGTGAGTCGAAACGTCTGGTTCCTGACTCTGCTGGCCGTGGTGTTCGCGGCCGTGGTCGGACGCTGGGTCATCGAGTTCGTATTTGGAACCGTGATGCTAGCGGCCGCCAAACCTTTGCTGCTCCTGCTTCCAGGCATCCTCACCCTGAGCGGAGCGAAAGTTCTGTCGAGCTACCTCAGCGGAATCGGGCGCCCGATCTACTCGACCTATATCGCCAGCGCTAGCGTCATTCTGACGGTCGCCCTCGACCTCATATTCATTCCCCGCTATGGAATCGCTGGAGCGGCGGCGGCGTCGAGCTTCGTCTACACGCTGACAGCAATCGCAACCCTCGTGGTCTTTCGCCAGGAGTCGGGCGCCGGCATCCTCGAAACGATCGTGATCCAGCCGCAGGATCTTGGTTACTACACTCGAGCGGTCAGGTCGGTGGCTGGAAAGATTGCCACGCCGAGCGCAGCGAAGCCATGACTCAAGATCGGCGCCTCGTCGATCCCTCGGTACCATTGACGCGGCAATGGCGGATGCCATCGTCGTCACCTACAACTCGGCGGGATCTATCGCCGCTTGCCTCGAGGCGCTGCTCAAAGCCGACCTGCACATAGTCGTCGTCGATAACGCCGGAACGGCCGATGTCGTACGGAGGCTGTTTCCGCACGTGGATGTCATCGCCAACGACGCTAACGTCGGCTTCGCGCGCGCCGTCAACCAGGGCCTCGCGCGCTGCCGCGACGATGTCGTGCTGCTGGTGAACCCGGACAGCGTCATCCCGGCCGCGACCGCGG
>Ga0307373_10002262_pt1 | contig 34869 bp, 29 predicted proteins | sample OX2MG_FD_202534 | JGI IMG/M metagenome (GOLD analysis project Ga0307373, IMG submission 202534) | Soil microbial communities from Risofladan, Vaasa, Finland - OX-2 | ecosystem: Environmental > Terrestrial > Soil > Coastal area > Acid sulfate soil | place: Finland: Risofladan, Vaasa | collected...
GCCGCGTTTTTGCACCACTCGACGCCAAAGCGACCAGTTCTCCATCCGGCCCGGGCGGATTCGCCCGGGCCGGATGGAACGGCCGGATTCGTTAGGCGTGAACCTTCAGGCGCGTAAGCAGGTGGAGCGCATTTTCCCGGTTAATGTCCCGCATCTGTTTCGCTGAAAATCCCCACTTCAGGTATCCGTCCAGCGTCGTGCCCATGCGGACATAGGGAAAATCAGTGCCGAAAAGAATCTGCGACGTGGGCACCAGCTTGGTGAGTGCAGCCAGGGCCATGGGATTGGAGCCATTGGCGATGTCGTAAAAGATATGGCTGAAATACCATTCCACGGTCCCCGGCTGGCTGCCGACGACCCCCGGATCGACAATCCCCTGGATGCGCGCCGTCTCCACCGGCAGAGCCCCTCCCGAATGGGTAAGGATAAATTTGATGTCGGGGAACTTTTCGAACGTATGGTTGACCAAAAGACTGAGGGCCGAGCGCACCGTGTCGAAGTCGAATTCCACCCAGACCGGCGAAACGCCCGGGATCAGCTCCCCGCAACAGGCAGGAGTGGTCGGGTGAATGAATACCACGGCTTTGCGGCGGTTCAATTCCGCCAAGATCGGCTCGAAGGCCGGGTCACCGGGCCACTTTGTGCCGTAGCTCGTGAATAAGCCGATACCGGTGGCATTCAGGGTGTCGTAGGAATATTCGATTTCCTTCAAGCTGTCTTCCGTGTTCAGCAGAGGCAACGAAGCGAAAAATCCAAAACGGCCCGGATAGTCCTTTGCCACTTGCGCACCATACTCGTTGTTGCCGCGCGCCAGCGTACGGGCCTCTTCCCGGCTGAGCGCAGCGAACGAATATCCCGTGACCGGAATGGAAAGCACCGCCGTGGCGGTCCCGTTTTTTTTCATTTGCTCGAGCGCCCCCTCGGGCGTCCAGTGGGCCAACAGAGGACTTGCCCGCCGGTTTCCGCCAGGTCTGGCGGACAATTTCGGCATTTTGGCTATATGCCGATAGGCCGGGGAAAACATGTGCTCATGGACATCGATCCGCCCCGGCGCGGTGCCGACCGAGATCGCATCCAATGGTGCCGCCAGACCGGCCGCACCGGGAAGCATGGCAGCCGCGCCGAGCGCGCCCATCGATCTCAAGAATTGCCTTCTGGAATTCGGCGGTTCCGGCGAGGGACGGTCTAGCTCGTGCGGTTCCCCCGCATTGCAACGAACCCGTTCATCACTTTCTGCAGACATTCTCCCCCCTTAGGATTGCATCGAATGTATTTCAACCTGTTGCCCCGAACGCGACAGATACGGTCATTCATTGAGAAAATGAATATGTTTCGCAGTTGCAGCGGCGGCCATTTCAATATCGGCGATACCATCCTCGCCTGATTTTCCGTCCACGCGTCCAATTTCGGGACTTCAACCTAGCATATCGATCCGGACGAACGCAACGCCAAGCCCGATCGTGGGCCGGTTCCAGGCGTTCGCTTAGAGCAAACGTTTCAGCCCGAAATGATAGACGAGCTTGCGCCACGGACCTTTCATTTCCCTTCCGTCCGGGGCCACGCCGGGCGGTTCATGCGTGTAGTTCCCGATCAGCGAACTCTTCACGCCGAACACCGCATCGCTATCGAGATAAGGGTCGTTTTGCACGAACACGTGCGTGATCAGCTTCTCATGACCATCGGCCGAAATCATGAAATGTAAATGTGCGGGCCGCCAGGGATGGCGCGCTGTGGCAATGAGCATCTGGCCTACCGGCCCATCGTGCGAAATGGGATAGGGACTCGGAAGGATCGACCAGAAGTGGAAGCGCCCCTGCGCATCCGGCCGGAAACGACCGCGCAGCGTGGGCTGGGTCAGATCGGGCCGCTGCACATCGTAGTACCCGTCGGTGTCCGATTGCCAGACGTCGGCGACAACGTTCTTGAGCGGGGCGCCGGAGACGGACGAGACATCGGCTTGAACGAACAGCCTTTCCCCCTTGCCTCCGCGCGAAATATCGAAGCCCGGCGGGAACTCCGGCGGATTCTCCACATAGAACGGGCCGAGCACCGTGGTCGCGGTGGCGCCCTCCGGCATGCGGTGGTTGATGGCGTCTACCAGCATGGAGATGCCGAGAGTGTCCGAGAGCAAGACGAACTCCTGACGCGAGTCGCTGCAGATCCGGCCGGTGCGGGTCAAAAAGCGGATGGCGTAAAGCCATTCATCGAAGGTCAGGTCCACTTCGCGAACGAAATCGTGAAGGTGGCGCACCAGACAGGTGATGATCTTCTTCAGGCGCGGATCGGGGGTGTTCTGGAAGCGATCGATCACCGCATCGGTGATGCTGCGCTCGTCGAAGTCCCGGATCGCCGGCTCCATCTGCCGCTTCCGGCTCATCGTTGCGGTCTCCTTCCGCGCAGCGCGGGCCTGCAGGCGTGAACAGCTTCCCTGGGCTTTCCGGTCGCCCCCAGCCGTGGAGATCGCCGGCTTAGGATTCCTGGTTCGCCGCGGGGGTTTCCGCTCCCGGACGCGTTTCGCCGATCACCGATTTTTCAGGATCGATGAGAAAGGCCCAGATCAAGGCGCCGGTGAACAACATCCCTGCCGTCACCAGAAAGGGCGCTACCCAGGATCCTTTTTGCACGAAAAAACCGAACACGATCGGCGACGCCGACGCGCCGATGGCCCCCGCCGAGTTCATAATGCTGCTCACCGTGCCGCTGAATTCGCCTCCGACGTCCATGGCCACCGCCCACGCCGGACCGAGAACCATATCCAGAAAAAAGAACGAACAAGCCAGGCAAAGCAGCGCCGTCCAGGGATTCCGGCTCAACGCGGTGGGGATCAGGAAAGCGCCGGCGATCAGCATCGCCGGAGCGGCGACGACGCGACGCGCCAGCTTCAGCCGGCCCGTTTTCTGATAGACCCAGTCGCTGATCGAACCACCCAGAATGTCTCCTCCAAAGGCGACAAACAAAGGAATCGAGGCCACAAACCCGAGCGATTTGAGCGAAAAATGCCGGTAGACCTCCAGATACGTGGGATACCAGCTGAGAAAAAAGTAGGTTCCGTAAAAGAAGCAGCCGTAGGCGATCATGATGAACCACATATTCGGAGAGCCCAGAATGCTCTTCCAGGGCGTTTTCGGCCGCTGGCGCGCTTCGAGCTGCATGATCGTTCCGTCGGCGTGAACGCCCCGTATATGAGCCAGTTCCGCCCGATTGACTCGTTTATGTTCTTCCGGCCGATTGCGGTAAACGCAATAAAAAACGATCGCCCAGATCACTCCCAAGCACCCGGAGAAGTAAAAGATCGCCCGCCAGCCGAGGGTGGTCATAATGCCTACGGCGACGAAAGGGGTGATGGCGACGGCGAGCCGGCTGAAGCCATTGGTGACGCCCTGGATTCGGCCGCGTTCCGACTTCGGAAACCATAGCTGCATGCCGCGCGTAGCCACGGGGAACGCGCCCGCTTCGCCCAGGCCGAGAAGGAGACGAGCTACCAGAAGAGAAACAAAACCGACGGCGAGGCCCGTGCTTCCCGAAGCGATCGCCCACCACACCATGATCACCGTGAGAACCGTTTTGGGGCCGAACCGGTCACCAAACCACCCGCCCGGTATCTGTCCAATCGCGTAGGTCCAGACGAACGCGCTAAAGACGAGGCCCATTTCCGTGTCGCTGAGCCCGAACTCATGAGCGATCTGGGGCGCGGCCAGGGAGATATTGCTGCGGTCCATGTACGCGATCAGATACATCAGGCTGATCAGGAGGAGGATCATCCACCGGGCCCGAGTCGGCTGGGTGCCTACTTCATCGGAAGCGGCGCTAGTTCCTACGGCGGGTGTGGGAGCGACCTTCAAGCGATTCCTCCGTGAGAGCGGGTTGAGCGGCGAAACGCCGGGCGGATTCTTTCATGGGTAAAGAACCGTTCGGCGGTTTCGCAACCAAGCAACAGCCGAACCTCTTCTACCATCGCACGGGAGGGTATTGGCAAGAGATTTATTGCCGGTGAAACAAGAAAACTGTGTGCGCGAGCAAACGGCGGAAACAGAAACTCCGCACGTCCCCGAAACTTCAGCACGCCAAGGACCGTAGACTTGTCCGGCGAGCCGGCCGCTTTCGGCCGTCCGCCCGAGCCTCAACGGCCGGAACGGATGGCGGGTGCATCGGCCGGGGAGGCATTGCGGTCTTCGCCCGGCGCGGCTGGCCAGTCTATATCGACAGGCCGTCCTTCCTCCGCCGACCGGTCCGCCGCCTGATACACGCGCATCACCATGCGCGCGTGCTCCGGGGTCACCAAGGGCTGGCGGCCCAGCGCCACGCACTCCAGAAAATGGATTGTTTCCCCCTCCATGGGGCCGGCATAGACATGGCCAACCTTTTCACCGGGCATGGTGGAGATGGGAAACTCGATCCCTCTTTTCATCGTGCTGACGTAGACGTCCCGGTGGGTTTCGTCGACCATGATCGCCCCGTCCGTCCCGACCATTTCGACCCACGTGGATGCAAAATTCGGATAGGCGGGCGGAAGCACCCAGCCCGCGCCGATCGTGAACACGCTGCCGTCGTCCAAAGTAACGACGATCCAGGTGCAATCCGGCACATTGTGGGTTGGCTTCATGATTTCGGAGACCTCTTGGCAATAGACACGGACGGGCTTTCTCGGCTCAAAGCACCAGAGAACGAAATCGATGTCGTGCGTCGCCTCCATGGCGGCGGGCGAGAGCTTGATGCGACCGCCGATTTTCTTTCCGAGATTCCGGGTAACATGACGGCTCACCAATGCGCTGATCGGTTGTCCGATCGTGCCGTCTTCGATGGATTTTTTGACATAGGCGAATTTGGGATTGAAGCGCTGCGAATAGCCGATGGTGAAGAGTAACCCTTTTGATTTTGCCAGCTGGATCAGGTCGTCCGCTTCTTCCAGTTCCAGAGCGATCGGCTTCTCGAGGAAGACGTGCTTGCCGGCCTGCAGGCTCTCCTTGGCCATCGGATAGTGCGTCGTTTCCGGGGTCGCGGAGACGATGATGGCGTCGATGCCCGGATTCGCCAGCAGTTCCCGATAATCGACCGTTGCCGTGACAGGCCTGGTCTTCGCCGCGACCTCCTGCAAACGGTCCTCCCGGATTTCGGCAATGTGCAGTTCGTTCACAAACGGGCTTGCCGCACAGGTTTCCGCGCGAATTCCTCCGCACCAGCCTGTCCCAATAATGCCTACGCTGATCCTCTTCATGATTCCTCCTGACGCGGGGCGATTGAAAAAACTGCGGGCAACCCCTCTGCTTTGGCGCGAACTTCTTTCCTGGCCCGGTTACTTCCAACGCCTTTGCGGCTATTTGAGTCCAGAACCCTTCGAACGCCTATCGAATTTATGTCCATTCCCTATATTGTCAAATAATAATAATTGTATATTGGCAATCCGTCCGCTTTATCTCTGACGCCGGGGAGGGCGGTGCCGGCGGCTCTCGCCAAGTGATAGTCCGGTAACGGGTTGAACCCCCATCATCGGATAGCCAGAAGGAATCCGGGTGGATTCACAATCTACACGGTGACCTGCGGAAGCCTCTCTGGCGCGGGAATAGGGTTTTGCACGTTGCTCAGCCACTCGAGTATCTCCTGCATGCGGTGTAAGAAGTCCCTGCAGGCAACGGACAACAATGTATCTTTCGTGCGAATCAAGTAGAAGTCGATCCACAACTCGGGTCCGTAGATGGGCTCCGCCATCAGCCGCCCCTGTTTCACCTCATCCATTACGGCAAGGCCGGCCACCACCGTGGCCCAATCCGAGGTCCTGACAAGTTCAAGCGTCCCGAGCATTCCGTCAATCTCCAGAACCCGGCCCGACGCCGCAGTCCCCAGCCGCACCCCGGCTTCGATGACTTGCCGCAAGCTGTGCCTCTGTGACGGGAGAACGAGTTTCAGGTTCGCCAACTCACTCAAGTGGCAGCCCAACGCCCGCCGTCCCTTCCGCGAGCCGCGATCCGGGCGCCTCACAAGAACCAGACGGTCCCGACAAAAGTGAGTCGTCTCCAGCCCCAAATGGACCGGGGGTTTCGTTACGATGGCTAGGTCCGTCTCTCCGGAGAGCACCCAGTCGGTGAGCGTGCCGCTGTAGGCTTCCGCGAGCCGGACATCCACTTCCGGATGGGCGCTGAGATAATCGGGCAAGACCCACGGAAGGACTCCCTTGAACATGGTGGGAGAGACGCCTATGTTGATACTCGCAGGAACGCTTCCGGCCATGTCCATCATGCCCTGCCTTGCCTGCACGACTGTTTTCAGGACATCGACACAGCTCGCGTAAAAATGCTTACCCGCGACCGTGGGAGTTACGCCGCGCGCCTTCCGATCGAACAATCGGTGCGCCACGGTCGATTCGAGCCGCTGAATGCAAACGCTGAGGCCTGGTTGGGTGCAATGTTCCCGCACGGCAGCCCGTCTGAAGCTGCCTTCCTCATAGGCCGCGACGAAGCACCGGATCTGCTTCAGATCCAGCGAACCGATAGACGCAGAGGGATCGCGGAAGGCTATGGTCGGTCCCCTCACCTTGCGAGCATCGCTGCGGGCGACGTTGCTCAATTTTCCGGTCGGCATACGCGGGTCATAATAGCCGCCTATGCGTGACATGTCGATATGTTATTACTGGCCGTGCTGACCCGCGAGGCCCGGCAGGCTCCACGGAAGCCACCGCCGATGCCAGACCGGCGAACGGAGCTGCCAACGGCTTGATCCACCGCGACTTGCGCCAGGGGGCGCCTATTGTGGCGGGGTCGCCGCCATTTTATTCCCGGCGTTTGGAGCCTCCTCGGCAACCAGACCTGGGAGCGTGAACATCGCCGCCATCCAGCCAGGGAACTCTCCTTGGCTGCGACACGTCGAAGGGAGCAAGTCGCGGCGATGTGATTATGCCGGGGGCAAAAATCGCTGACGCTCGACCGCAAAACCAGAGGGTTGCGAAGGAGACGGGGACACGATTCAACGTCAAATACGGGGGTGGGCACCAACCCCCGGCGACAGGATCGGACAAGTTCAAAAACGTCTTGACACGACGCCGGATCGGTTTCTAATACTACGCGGAGGTGGACAACACAAATGAACAAACGTGAGGATTCTGCTAAATCAAAGATTTCTCGCCGACGGATATTACAAGGATGCTTGACTGCTGCTGCCGTCGGGACCGTGAGCGCCATGGACCCAGCGCTTGCTTACAGCGCCATTACGGATGGGGTTCGGGCCGTTGATATTCACGCACACTTTTACCCGCAATCGTATTTGGACGTCATCGCAAAAGAGGGCAAACCTTTCGGCATCGAATATCGCAACACCGCGAAAGGACTGGTTATACAATCTCGGCTCGGCACCGCCGGGCCCGTGCCATCCAATATCGTGGACTTGAAAGAGCGCATCGCCTCGATGGACGCGCGAGGGGTCGCCGTCCACGCCCTTTCCCTAACCTACCCCATGGCGTATTGGGGCGACGCGGATCTTTCGAGCGCTCTTTGCAAGGCGTGGAACGACGCCGCCAGCGCCGCGCACAAGGCGTATCCGACGCGCCTGTTCGGCTTTTTGACGCTGCCGATGCTCTATCCCGGTCGCGCCCTTGACGAGCTCAACCGCGCCAGCCAGCTGCCCGGAATGCGAGGGGTTTACCTGGGCACACACATCGAGGGTCATGACCTGGACGATCCTTTGTTCGAGCCGGTATTCGCCCGAATCGAAGAACTCGGCCTGCCCGTCTTCCTGCATCCAATTCAAACGGTCGGCGGCAAGCGCATGGAAGCTTTTTATCTCAGGAATCTACTCGGCAATCCCTTCGACACCGCAATCGCCGCGTGCCACCTCATTTTCGGCGGCGTTCTCGATCGCCATCCGAAACTCCTGATCGGCCTGGCTCATGGAGGCGGCGCGCTGCCCATATTGATTGGCCGAATCGATCGCGGCTGGAATGTGCGCCCCGAACTTCGGGCCTTGCATCTGCCGCAATCCCCGAGCGATTACCTTCAACGTTTCACCTACGACACCATCGTGCACTCCAAGTCCGTCATGCAGTTCGTCATCCAGGAGGTCGGGATCGAGCGCGTTATGCTCGGCAGCGACTACTGTTTCGACATGGGGTACAGCCAGCCCGTTCAGTTCGTGGACCAACTGGCACTGTCGAGGGCGCAGCGACGGATGATCCTCGGCGGCACCGCCGCGCAACTTCTGAAACTGTGATCCGGAGCGCAGGAAACTTCAGTCCGTTTCCGAGGAAGGATTCAAAGCCGCAACCGGCCCGTGCCTCAATTCTCTTCCGGTTGAGGCACTGCGGGCCGTCCTTGGCCCATCACACGGTGAACATGCACATCTCTCGCCTCCCCGGGAGTGGGCGCACATCATGAAAGTACGCTGGTGGGTCTGCGTTTTGCTGTTTTTAACGTGGCTGCTTTCCTACATCGATCGCAGCCTGATGCCGATGGCCCTTCCTTTCATCGGTCAGGAATTCCATTTGAGCCCCACGGTCATGGGCGTGGTGATGAGCGCCTTTTTCGTCGGCTATGCGTCCATGCAAATACCCGGCGGGATCGTCGCCGACAAAATCGGGCCCCGGAAAAGTGTTTCGTTGGGAGTACTTTTCTGGTCCGTGTTCAGCCTGCTGACCGGCGCGGCGACCAGCCTGGCCGAGCTGATCGGCGTGCGCGTTCTCTTCGGACTCGGCGAAGGAATTCACCCGCCTGCCGCGTTCAAGGCCCTTTCGGCATGGTTTGGCAGTTCGGAACGAGCGCGCGCCAACGGTGTGGTGATGTCTTCCAACACGTTGGGCCCCATGATTGCCCCCATTCTCTTCGCCACGGTCATGACGGCCTTCGGCTGGCGCAGCGCCTTCTATTTGATCTCCATTCCCGGCTTTCTCCTGGCCATCGCCGTGTTCTGGTACCTCCGCGACACACCGGAAGAACATCCGCGAATGACCGAAGCCGAACTAGCGGAGATCGGCACACAAAACCAGACGCAGCAAAAGATCCCTTTTTCCGAGTTGCTCAAGTACGGAGCCTTATGGCAGCTCTTTTTTATCTACATGGCTTGGGACATGACGTGGTGGGGATTCCAAGCCTGGCTGCCTTCCTATTTGCTCAAGGCCAGAGGCTTTACGCTGGTGCACACGGGTTTCGCAACCGCGCTGCCTTTCGCAGCCGGATTTTTCGGGCTGCTGATTGCCGCCTATATTTCCGACCGCATCGGAAGACGGAAGCCGGTGCTCATTGCCGTTTTGCTCGGCAACGGCCTATTCATGCTGCTCGCCGCGACAGCAACCAGCGCCACAATGGCAGTCATTTTCCTCACCGCGACCGGCTTTTTCCTCCCGGCGATCCAGGGTCCGTTCTGGTCTCTACCCATGGATATGTTACCGTCCCGGGTGATGGGATATTCCTCCGGCTTCATCAATACCGGCGGCCAAATCGCCGGCGTCGCGGCTCCTATCATCATCGGAGCCTTGATTCAGATGACCGGCCATTACGAGGCGGGATTCCTTTTCATGGCCGCGGCGGCGGGCCTGTCTACGCTACTCGTGGCCATGCTGAGAGAACCGCATTTACCAGCAGACGGCGCCGCCGCTGCTTTCGGCGCGAGCGACACAAAATGACCCCTTGAAATATTCGCTTTGATCTGCGAAGCAGATGTCATTCAATGTCCTTCCCGGATGAGCACAGGTGGTCGCGATTCCGTAGGAGCGATTCCATAGGAAACGGGAGCTGATGAAGACGGAACCCCTTGTATTTGCCGGCGTATGCGATTGGGCCGGAATCGTGCGCGGGAAGGCGTTTCCCGAGGCCGATATGGACGTGCGCCTGAAGAAGGGCGTGGGGCTGACCCATTCCAACATCATGATGTCGTCCTTCGGGCCCATTTACGCAACCCCGTTCGGCACGGCGGGCGACCTGATCATCCGGCCCGACCCGCGCGTGCGGATCGAGGTGCCGTTCGATGACGGGACGGCGGAGCGCTTCTTTCTGGGCGATATCGTGAATACCGATGGCCGCCCCTGGGAATACTGTCCGCGGACGTTTCTGGCGCGATCCCTCGAGGCGCTCGGCAAATTCGGGCTCCGGGTCGTGGCGAGTTTCGAACAGGAATTCGTCCTGACCGGAGTGGAGGAACGGCCGGGGGCCACCTATGCACTCGATTCGTTCCGGCGGCAGGGGCGTTTCGGCGAGACGCTCGTCGCCGCGATCCGAACCGCGGGATTCACACCGGACAGTTTCCTGCCCGAATACGGGCCGCGACAATACGAAGCAACCGTCGCAGCGGAAGAGGGCGTACGCGCGGCCGATGCGGCCGTGGTGTTGCGCGAACTGGCCCGCGCTGTCGCCTGGCGCATGGGACAGCGCGCCATCTTTGCCCCGATGCTGGCCCCGAATGGAATCGGCAACGGCACCCATATCCATCTGAGCCTCTGGGACGGCGCCGCGCCGGTCACCCATGACCCCGCCGCGGCGCACGGGATTTCGAGCCGGGCGGCGCCGTTTTTCGCGGGAGTGCTCGCGCATCTGCCCGCGATCTGCGCCTTCTCCGCGCCTTCGGTCGCCTCCTACTACCGGCTCACGCCGAATCGCTGGGCGCCGGTGCGCGCAGATTTCGGCCGGCAAGACCGCGGCGTGGCCCTGCGCGTTGCGCCCGTTTTTCCGACCTCGCCGGAGACACCCGAGCGCCAGTTCAACGTTGAGTTCCGCGTAGCCGACGGATCGAACTGCCCGTATCTCGCCTTGGGCGCCATCGTGTGGGCGGGGATTGACGGGCTCGTCCGCCAGCTCGCGCTGCCGCCGGCCGAAGCCGAGGCGCTACCGCTGCCTCGCTCGCTCGCGGAGGCGCTCTCGGCCCTCGAAACCGATGAAAGCACGGCTTCCTGGTGGAGCGCCCAGGCCCTGGCGGCCTATCTCGCGTTCAAACGCGCGGAGATCAAGGCGCTCGACGGAGCGACGCCGGAAGAGGTCTGCGCGCGCTACGCGGCGGTTTACTGACCCGCGCGTTTCCATTCGCGTGGCTCAGGCAACTCCGCTCGCGCGGCGGGGACGATTTCAACCAGCGGGGGAAGGATTGAAGGATTTCGGGTTATCGCGGGACGTGCCGGTGAAACGCGGGGCGACCGCCCTGCTGTTTGTGGACGTGCAGAACTATTCCTTCGAGGGCGGAGGCAAGTACTCGGGACTGACGCCGGAGCAGACCCGGGCGTGCTATGGCTATTTTTTCCAGGAACTGCGGGAGCGAGCGGTGCCGAACATGCGCCGGCTCCAGCGCGCCTGCCGGGAGGCAGGGATCGAGGTGATCTACACGGTGATCGAGAGCCTGACGCTCGACGGGCGGGACATGGGCCTCGACTACAAGATCTCCGGGCTCTTCTGCCCGAAGGGATCGCGGGACGCGCACGTGATCGACCAGGTCGCGCCCGAAGGGGATGAAATCGTGATCCCCAAAACATCGTCGTCCGTGTTCATCTCCACGAATATCCATTACGTGCTCGGCAATCTCGGCGTGAAGCATCTGATCGTAAGCGGGCTGCTGACCGATCAGTGCGTCGATTCAACAGTGCGGGACGCGTGCGACTACGGCTATCTGGTCACGCTGGTGACCGATGCATGCGCCACGCTGAGCGCCCAGCGACACGCGGCGTCGATTGCGAACAACCGCGGATATTGCCGCCAGCGCACGACCGATGAGATGGTTGCCGAGCTGGCAGCCCTCGGATGAGCGCACCCGCGACCGCCGATGGCCCATCCGCCGGCCCGGCCCTGCTCTCACGAACCGTCCTGCTCTCAAAGACCCGATGCATGGCATACTGATGTGGCAGCCGGCGCGTGACCAAACCCGTGACTAAACCCATGCCTACACTCATGACTAAACCCACGACGAAACGTATAACGAACAGCGCGGCTATCTGGCGCGTTGTGTTCGTGCTGTTTTTGATCCTGGCGGGAATCGGCACGGCAGGAGCCAGGAGCCAGCAGGCGGGCGGTGATTGGCCCCAGTTTGGCCTGGACCTGGCCAGCTCCAGCGCCTCGGCCGCGCCCACCGGGATTACCGCAGCCAATATCCCCGATCTGACACTTCTGCCAGTGAAGCTCGACGGCACCGTGGACGCCTCGGCGATCTATCTCCACGGCGTCATTGTCAAGGGCTCCCGGCATGACGTGTTTTTCGTGACAACCACTTACGGTAAGACCATCGCGGTGGACGCTGGTCAGGGCTCGATTCTTTGGGAATACACCCCGCCGAAGTACACCTCCTGGGCCGGCACCTACCAGATCACAAACAGCACGCCGGTGGCCGACCCCGACCGCCAGTTCATCTACGCCGCGGCGCCGGATGGCACCGTCCGGAAGCTGGCGGTTTCCGACGGTCACGTTCTATGGACGACGCCGATTACGCTGCTGCCGCAACGGGAGAAGATCGCCTCGCCGCTGCGGTATTTTCGCGGCCGCATCATTGCGGTTACCGGCGGCTACGTCGGGGATCAGCCCCCGTACCAAGGCCATGTCGCGATTCTCGACGCCCGGACGGGCAAGCTGCTGCACGTGTGGAACTCGCTCTGCAGCGACCGCCAGGGATTGCTCAACCCCGCCTCCTGCCCGGATACCCGGTCTGCCATCTGGGGCCGCGCCGGCGCGGTCATCGACCCGGCTACCGGCAATATCTTCGTGGCCACCGGCAATGGCCCGTATGACGGCAAGACGAACTGGGGAGATGCCCTCATCGAGCTCGATCCCGACGCCACCCGGATCCTCGGCAACTACACGCCCAAAAACAACGCAAAGCTCAATGACGCCGATCTGGATCTCGGCTCGACCTCGCCCGTGCTGCTCGGCGGCGGCTATGTGGCGCAAAGCGGCAAGGCCGGGCTGATCCACCTGCTCAGCATGGAAGCTATCGCAGGCGTCACCCCTCATCTGGACCACGAACGGCAGAATGTCTACGCGCCTTCCGGCTCTCCCGTGTTTACCGCTCCGGCCGTTTGGCATCATGACGGGGAAACCTGGATGTTTATCGCCAACAACAACGGCACCGATGCCTGGGCGCTGCAAAAAGGCCAGCTCGTCGCGATGTGGAAAAACGGCAACCGCGGCACCAGCCCCGTTCTCGCGGGTGGATTGTTATATGTGTACGACCCGCGGGGAGCGCTCCGCATCTACAATCCTTTGAACGGGACCGTGATCGCTGAACTGCGCTGCGGTAGCGGGCACTGGAACAGCCCCATCGTGGTGAAAGGCAAAATTGCCCTTCCCGAGGGCAACGCCAACCAGCACGCGACGAGCGGCGTGCTCGACATCTGGAGCCTGCCGGACCCGATCAACTGACGGCTTTGCAAAGCGCCGGAGAAATACGGGCCGCGATACGGACTCGCTTCGCCTCGTTCCGGCCCGAGAAGCACTACACTTCCCTTCCATTCGCCCGGTTTAAACGCCAGGCTAAACGTCCGCCTGAACACTTGCGCGCCCATAGGAAAAGCAGCCAAAAGACCGGCTCTACAGGGTGACCTTGTGACATTCCAACCGTTAAATCATTTCGTCTTGTGCTCCCGGCTCGTGAGGCGTTTGCTTCGGAATCGGACCGGGGTTAACCCCTTCGTCTTTCGAGGGAGTGGCAGGTTGGCAGCGCTTCTGCCACAAGGTACGCTCATGGAAGGAAATGGGCTGGATCAATGAGCGCGGGGAAACAAAAGGGTGGAGTTGCGTACGTTTACGCGGCGGCAGTTTTCGCCGCCATGGGCGGGCTGATCTTCGGCTACGGCACCGGGGTGATCACAGGGGCGCTATTTTTCATTCAACGGCGTTTCGGGCTCTCGGTTTTTCGCCAGGAACTGGTCGTCAGCGTGGTACTGGTCGGCGCCGCCGTGGCCGCCCTCGGTGGCGGACCGCTGGCCGACCGGTTCGGCCGGCGCGCCATGCTGCTGCTCACCTCTGCCATTTTCACCGTGGGGGCGTTCGTTTGCGCTCTGGCGCCATCGGCAAGCGTGCTGATTGCCGGGCGTTTCGTCGTCGGGCTGGGCATTGGCCTGGCCAGCACCACGGTCCCTGTCTATATTTCCGAAATTTCGCCGACAAACGCGCGCGGCTGGCAGGTCTCCCTTTTTCAACTCGCCAATGCGGTGGGAATTGTCGGCGCTTACCTCGTCGACTACGCGTTTGCCCGCAGCCAAGCCTGGCGCTGGATGTTGGGCCTGGCCGTCGTCCCGGGTCTCCTCCTGGGAGCCGGCATGTTCTTCATGCCGGAAACCCCCCGCTGGCTGGCGCAGCGCGGCCACCACGGCAAGGCGCGCCAGATTCTTGAAAAGATTCGCGGCGGGGTGAATGTCGAAAAGGAATTCCACGAGATCCAGGCCTCCCTCGTCGCCGCGGGGGAAGGCAGCCGTTGGAGCGACCTGTTCTCACCGGCCGTGCGGCCGGCCCTGATCATCGGCGTCGGGCTCGCCATGTTCCAGCAAATCACCGGCATCAACACGGTCATTTACTATGCGCCGACGATCATCCGTTCCTCCGGGATACTGTCGACTTCCGGAGCGATTCTGGTCACGGCGGGCATCGGCCTGGTGAACCTCATCATGACTGTAATTTCGATGTGGCTAATCGACCGCGTGGGACGGCGGCCGCTGCTCCTGGCCGGGACGGCGGGGATGGCCGTGACGCTGGGGATGCTGGGCTTGCTGTTTCTCACCCACCTCCACGGAGGAAGTCTCGCCGCCTTCGCTATTGTCATCCTGATGGCCTATGTCGCCTGTTTCGCCATCGGACTCGGTCCGGTTTTCTGGCTGCTGATATCCGAAATTTACCCGCTGAAAATACGCGGCATAGCCGGGGGCACGGCCGCCGGCGTGAATTGGGGATTCAACTTCCTGGTGTCGCTTACGTTTTTGACCCTGATCCACACGGTCGGGACAAGCGATTCCTTCTGGCTCTACGGCGTTCTTTCGGTGCTTGCGTGGATTTTCTGTTACTCCATGGTGCCGGAAACCAAGGGCAGAACCCTCGAAGAGATCGAAGCCTCCTGGCGTTAAACCGGCCACCAGGGCGCCGCGAATTTCTCATGCAGGCCCGCCGATACGACACCCCTCCGTCATCGCATGGCAGAACAGGAAAAACCAGCCGGATGCGGAAGCAGCCCGGGATAAACGAGGGCGGGCTCAGGCGCGAAGCTTGAGCGCGGCCTTCACGCGATCAGGAGTAAAAGGGGCCTCGCGGAGCCGGGCGCCGGTCGCGTCGAAGACGGCATTGCCGATGGCGGCTGCCACGACGGTGATGGACAACTCGCCCGCGCCGGTCGCGTCAACGCCGGGCCGATCGAGCAGGACCACATCGACTTTGGGAACCTCCATACCCAGAAACAGGGTGTGGTAGCTCTCCCAGTCAATCGAAGTCACCTTCCGATCGTCCCAGGTGACTTCCTCGCCAAGCGCGCGGCTCATGCCTTGCAATACGCCGCCCTCCACCTGGTTCTTCAGGCCGTCGGGGTTCGAAATCGGGCCGACATCGACGCCGGCGACCAGACGCTTTACGGCGATCCGGCCGCTATCCTGATCGACATCGACTTCGGCGACCATGGCAACGCAGCCGTTTGTCGCCGAGTAGGGCACGCAGGCCATGCCGCGGCCCGAGGCGAGGCCGGTCTTGCCAGTGCCGGGCTTGGGCGAGGGGCGCTCGTCCCAGTCGGCCGCGCGGGTAACGGCGGTGACGATGTCGCGCAGGCGCGGAAAGCGCAAGTGGCGCAGGCGGTAGGCGACGGGATCGGCCTTCGCGTGCGCCGCCAGTTCATCTATGAAACTTTCCTGCGCAAAGGTGTTCTGAAGCCGCTCCGGCGCGCGATTTCGATCGAACCCTCGCTCGCTGCTACTGTTTTTCCCAGATCGCCACGTCGTCAAAGGCAGTGCCGCTCGGGGCGGTTCCGATGGCCGTCATTGTCATCATCTTTCCGTCTTGGGAGACGGTGAAAGTCGTCGTCTCGATCTGTTTGCCATGCCTGATAAACTTGGCCACGATCGTATTGGCGTTGGTTCTCTGACTGAAGACGCCGTTTGCCCCGTTGGGGATCGCTCCGAACGTAGCATGCTGTTTGCCGTCGGGTTGCATGATATATCCGTAGGAAATGGGCTTCCCATTGGCGTGGAATCCCGTCACGGAGACTCTTCCGGAGGACTTCCACATCCGCATTTCGCTTTTGGGCGCCGGCCCCGGCTTGAACGTCGATTTTGCCACGTCGAGCTTCCACGTACCCGCAAACGGATTGGTCTGCGCCTGCGCCAGCACCACGTTTACGGCTGCCAATGCCAAAAACATGACCGCAAGAACTGCAACGCGTCGCTTCATATCATGCCCTCCGGAAAATTTCACAATGATGGGATTCAACGTGCACAATCCGTGGCCGAACACTACGGTGGCCCGCATGCCGAAATAGCCCTTTGGGCCATCGCAAGTTCCGAACAATATACACCCGATTGCTCCCCACCGGCGTGCGATGCCACGGGCGCTCTGAACCTGGGGTAACGCTACAACCGCGCATGAGGCGCCGGCGCGCGGTCCAGCGGCCGGCGCGCCTCAGGCGCACAGCGCAATTCGCCGTCGGGCTAGTTCAGGGCACCGGCCCGGTGTACTTGAGGATGTAAAGACCGCCGGTGAAGCGGTCGATGGCATAGATCAGGCCGTGTTCGTCGACGATGGCATCATTGATTTGCGGAGCGGTGCCGGGATTGCCGGGCAGCGCCGCCGGAATGTAGTAGCCAATATCCTCCAGATGCGGGGGCGCGTGGGGAAACCAGCTCGGCCCATCGACAATGTGGAAGATGCGCACGCCGCCGTTGAACCAGCTGGCCACGATGGAATTTTTGAGGTTTGCCGAGGTAGAACTGGCCAGCTAAGGGGCGATGTTATGGGAGCGGAAGCGGCCGCCACGCGCGCACAGATCGCCATTCCCGGCGGGTACCGGAGCGGTGGCAATGACCATCGGGTTGGTCTCGTCGCGTATATCCAGCAGCCAGTTGAGCTTCGGATCATCCTTGCAGTTGTTCTGTACATTCTCGTCGGAAACCACCGCCAGCCCGCGGCTGAAAATAGGCTGGAACGTATGCGTCCACGCCGGGTAGGGCGGATTGAACTGCACATGTCCGACGACCGCGGGAGTGAAATGCGTCGCCTTCCCGTCAACAAGCCCAAGGGATCCCTCGGAACTCGCATTATGATTGGACCCAAAATGGGGAGCAGCCCACACTGCTCCTCCGTGCCTCGCTTGTTATAGAACCGGACCACCGCCCAGCTCGTAGGTTCGGTCAATTCGCTTGAAACGCTTCAGTGCCTGGGTGCGTCGCGCTCAGCGTGTCCTTCCTCGTGTCCGGTCACGACGTTTAACGCTGCTCCGGTCAGTTTTAGGATGGTTATCCCGGATCCGGCGCGGTCCTGAGCATAAATATAGCCACGGTCATCGACCTCCACGACGTCCATGTAGGCCACTTTGCGACATACCTTTGGACCTTGGGGCGTGCCGCATGACAACCTGGTGTTCGCATTCGGCGCCTGAATGAAGTAGGCCACCTCTCTCGGATTCATCGGATCGCGAATATCAAAAACTCGTAACCCCGCGTTGAACCATGTGATAAAGGTGAGCCTGCCGTAATACGGGGCATAAATTTGCCAGTTCGCGTGATGGTCGCCAAAACGTCCGCCCTTATCGCAGAAATTGCCCGGGAACTGGGGAACATTCAGAGTCGCTATTGGCCAAGGCGTTTGCTCATTCGTTATGTCGAGCAGCGTTGCGTTGTGGTCGTACAAATTACCAACGCAGCTGGGTGGACCGTACGCCTCACTGGTGCTGACAGCAATATCCCAATGTTGCGGTCCCCTCGTTTTGGAAAGCGGGGAGACGGTATAGCCATACTGATCTTCTGGAATCGGAACGTTAAAGATCGGAGTAGCGTTATGCGCCCCGATATAGGGTGGTTCCGCGATGTACCCGATCTGTGGATAAAGCATGTCAGCTTGCGTTGGGCTGGTAGCGCAGTTTGCGGAAGCCGATGGATTGAAGGCTGGATTACAGCCGTTCAGCAATTTCGTCCGGTTCACAATCTGGATAACACCGTTACGATTAATCCCGGCCGGGAAGACCACGATGCTTTTTTTGCCCGTCGCAGTCATGACGCCCGTCGAAGTGGAATACGCCTCATGAATTGGCGGAGGCGGATTAGCTGTTCCTTCGTAACAATTGGGCCCGGGACTGTTGACGCAAGGCTCTTGGGTTGCGATGTCGGCACTTGGCTGTCCGCCCGGAATCCCCCACTCGCGAATGAACCGGGGCTTCGCCGGATTACTGAGATTGTAGATGTAGACGTGCTGCTTCTCGTGCCACCCATCGCTGTTTTTGCCCGCTACCAAGTATGCGATACCGGTATCACATTCCCACCAGCTTTTGTGATACTCACTGAGTCCACTGAGTACCGTGGTGAGCAACGTTGGCGCCGACGGATTGGTGACATTCCAAATCTCCATGCGGCCGTGTCCGGTCTCGGTAGGTCCGGCATGCGTAAGCAGGTAATAATCTCCCTTCACCGCATTTGGTAACGTGTTGCCGCCGCACACAAAGACGTGCGGGCGGCTACCCCCTGCCGGGTCTCCAGGGATGCTGTACAGGAGCACGGGGTGGGCCGGATCGGTCACGTCATAAATCTGCACACCACACGCTTCATCCCGATGCGTTAGCGGATTAAAAGAGGTACCGGCGCCAGCGCCAGCATATAAGATCTCGCGGTTTCCTTGGTGCTCGATCCATTCCTGATCGCTCCCTGTGCAGCCAAGGTCGTTCGCGAACCCAACCACCTTCATGTTCCAGATCGACTCTTGATTGAAGCCTTTGGGTGGAGGCGGCGTTAGAGGGGGAAGGCCGAGCTCTCCGGACGGGCCTTCGTTGAGCTTAATAGTTGGAACCCGCGCTGCGTCGGGCAGATAGCGTGTCTGGGCCCGAGCTACGCCGCTCAACCCGAAAAGCAGAGTGATAAGCCCAAGGAGTAGTGACGGCACAAGGCTTCGGACCATTCGATGCAGATCGGTCATAGTGACTCCCCCAAGGTTTGGAATGAATCGGAATTCCCTTGTTCGATTTTCGGCCGACGAAAGCTTACGGCTAACCACATCTCGGTGCAATGAGCAGTCAGGTTTTCGACGCTCCGCGCCCCCAGCGACCACTGGCGGCACACGCCCTTCTCCTTTGGAGGGTCTCAAAGTGTGAAGCCGTCGCTTCTCCGACCGACGGGTCCGACACTTTTCCGTCCTCCGGCCTCTCGTTGCTGGAGTCCGCCCCGTCGGCGGCTGGCTTATCCCGCCGGCAGGGGCAGCAACTCGATCCGCCGTACTATGGACCCGAACAGGTGGCCGGTGAGATGACTCTCCGCCAGCAAGAACCGGTCATAGCGGGCGTGCTTCACCAAACGACCGCCGGTCTTCACCAGTCGCTGTTCCAGGCTTGTCAGCGACCGCTTCCCAATCCTCTGCGGCAGCACCAGACATCGCCACAGGTTCCCGAGGTTCTGGGCAACCACGTTCAGTGCAGGCGAGACTCCGATGGTTCGCAACTGCACTTTAAAACGGAAATGTGGGGTAAAATTTCTGTTTCCAGGTTCCTTTCGGCCTAAGTAGGAGAGCCTAACCACATCGTATCCCCCTTGCAGGGTTGAAATGCCCTGGGTGCCAAGCGACTGGGGTGCGCCGTCCGGCGGAAGGTGAGCGGCCGGACGGCACACCGGTAATGTTCCTGTACTGGAAACACTTAGAAGCTAACCTTGAGGGCAAATTGGATTTCCCGCTGCGGGATTGATGTGCTGGTCAACACCCCGGCAGTCGAGGGAAGCGACGCACCTGTTGCGTCAAAGATGTCGGTATTGTGGGTGGAAATCGCAAAATCGGCGTGGTTGGCAATATTAAAGAACTCCGCCCGGAACTGGATGTTGAAGTTCTCCGAGATCCTCCGGATATAGTTGTTCTTGTATACGGAGAAGTCCACATTGTCGATTCCCGGGCCGATCAGCGTGTTGCGGCCGGCAGTTCCGCGCAGGTTGAAGCAAGCCAGTGCAGCCTGCTGAGCCGAAGTTAGAGGCCCACGGTTGCTGGGCGGTGCAGGATCGCAATTGGCATTCCAATAGGCTTGGTTCGGTGCCGTGGGAAGGGCGAAGCACTGTGTCTTCATGTAGTTGTTGGGATTGCCTGGATTCACGAGCGAGCCGCCGCACCCCGGCATTCCTGTCAACACGTCCGGATAGGAATAGCTGGTGCTGCTGAGCGAATGCTGCGGATCGTTTCCGCTGGCCCATGTCGGGGTAAACGGCACGCCGCCACTCAGCGTCAGGATCCCGCCGAGTTCCCATCCGCCCGTGACCCAACGGGCTGCCGCCGGTCCGGATTTTACACCAGGCACATTCCAGAGGGCGTTTACGACCAGGGTTTGCGAAACGTTGTAATCGGAAAGCCCACGGTTTAGACCCATATTCCACCAAGGCAAAGCCGCAATCGAATTGGCGAAGTCGTTTCCGACATGGGACGACGAACCGGTATCGATGCTCTTACCCCAGGTGAATGAGCCCCCGACTTGCAAGCCGTGGCTCATGCGCTTGATTACATGGACTTCGAGAGCATTGTAATAGGACATCCCGTCAAAAAAGACCCCGCGAATGGTGCCATAATTCGGATTGATCTTCTGTGGCGCAACGCAGCCCGAGGGATCGGTACCGGGGAGAGTGGTTGCGTCGCAGCCCAGAGCCGGATTCCATAGGTTCCCCAAAACGTCCACTTGTGGCCACAGATAGCCTGCAGAAGTCTGGGTTGGGACGATATAGTTCATTTCATCTGCCTTGAACGGCAAGTGGACGCCACGCGACCCTACGTAGGACACCGTCGCCGCCAGGCTGGGTGTGAACTGGTACTGGACGTTGAGGTTGTACTGCGTGACGTAACTGCGCGAGGGGTTCGGCTGGACGAAGGACGCAAGGAGCGTATTGCTTGCAATCTGGTTCGCGGCAATGTGATAGAAATCCAGGTTTTGCGTTATGGTCGTTTGCGTAAGAAACGGAGCTGATTGGTTGGCCAGGAGAAGGAACTCATACGGTAGCGGCAGGACGTCGAAAATTCCCACCCCCCCACGAATGGCCAGCTTCTCGCTGCTCAGTGGGCTCCAGGCAAAACCCAAACGGGGCTCGAAGTCGAGCAGGGTGTTGTTGTTGAAGAAAGCGCCGGTGCCCGAGCAACCGCCCTGCAAGAACGTGCCGCAGACTGGCAGCGGATCCGAGAGGTTCCTGAGGGCGGCCAGTTTCCCGTTCTTCTCCGTGGGGACCGTCGCCATTCCGTAGCGTAAACCCATATTCACAGTGAAGTTAGGTCTCGCTTGCCAATCGTCCTGGACGTAAATTCCAAAAATATTCTGCCGTATAACGCGGGGGCTGAAAGTGCTCGGCACGCCCCCCTGGAACTTATTGGCGATGCCCTGCAGGAAGTTCGACAGGGTGGAGAAGCTCCATACACCGGCCGGGTCGGATGTGCTGCTCATATTCAGATGCTCGCGCTCCCAGGAAACGCCGAATTTGATGTTATGCGTGCCATGCAGGTAGTTCGCGTCGTCGTAGGCCTGGAAATCCTGCCAATGATAGATATAGGTTGGCAGCGCACCGATGCCGCCAGGCTGCTCGGTCAACCCACCGACATCAATCGTCGCCGGGCCAAACGCCGGAAAGGGCCAACTGTTGAGCGAGGTGTCGGCCGCCGCAGGATTGATCGCGCTCGCAGTTTGATCGTCTAACACGTTCTCGTGATTCCAGCCGAATCGAGCAGCGTTGATAAACGTCGGGGAGAAGGTGTGCGTCTCCTGAATGGCGAGGATTTGCCGATTCGTCAGGGATTCCAGCAGAACGTTGTTAAACGCATCCGGGGAGTTGTACGGGGTTCGGTCGAACATGAATGTCCCGTAAATGCTGTCTTTATCAGAAAACGTGTTATCGATGCGCGTCGTGAAGAAGTTTTCATTGACCACCTGCTGCCCGGAAAAGGTGAAGTCGCAAATGTCAGGACTTTTGCTGGAGCAGGGTTGGTTGGGATGAGGGTAGAGGGGAAGGTAGGCTTGCGTTGCCTGAGAAACAGGCACCGTTCCGGTTGAGAGATTGCCCAGGCGCGCGTTATTTGAAGGCACCTTATCCACATAGGCGATTCCCTGCGATTGCCGGATGCCTTCGTAATCGCCAAAGAAGAAAGTCTTATTCCTGCGAATGGGTCCGCCCAGATCGGCGCCAAATTGATTCCGTTTAAAGGGCGAACGCACGCCGTGCTCGAAGTAATTGGCGGCGTCCAGCTTGTCGTTGCGGATGAATTCGTAGACCGCCCCGTGGAAGGAGTTCGTTCCCGAGCGCGTGACAGCGTTGACCACGCCGCCCGACGTCTTGCCGTATTGCGCCGAATAGTTGCTGGTCAATACGGAAAATTCTCGAATCGCGTCCACGCCCAAATTCCCGCCGAGCACGCTTCCCGGAGCGCCGTTGGCGTAGTCGTTCATACTGACGCCATCGAGCAGATAGTTGTTCTGCACGGGACGGGCGCCGGAAATAGTCATCTGCTGGCCGAAGCCACGGTTACCGCGGGCACTGCCTGTAGCAAAACTCACCTCGGCGTTAATAGCGTTTACGCCCGGCTGCAGGGCCGCCAAGTCCGTCCAGCTCCGGCCGTTGAGGGGCAATTGTTGCACGCTCGATTCGTTCACCACCGCGCTGATGACGGAATTGGTGGTCTGAATCATGGGCGCCGCACCGGTGACCGTCACCGTCTTTTGCACTGCGCCGACCTGCAACTTGAAGTTGATGGCTTCCTGCGCGCCCACGGCAAGCGTGAGGCCCGCTCTTTTTGAAGTGACGAAACCGGGGGCGGCAACTGTAATTTCGTAGCTCCCCGGTATCAGGTTCGGGACGGAATAGAGGCCGGCGGAATTTGTTGTGACGGTCTTGGCGATGCCGGTCGCCGTGTTCTGAATGACCACCTTGGCGTTCGGTATAACGGCTCCGGAAGGATCAGCGACTCTCCCTGAGAATGCACCGCCCGTCCCTTGCGCAAGGGCGAAAACGGAAAGTCCCAGACAACCCAGCAAAAAAACAATCCCGCGGATAAAAAAGGGCCTTGCACCCCTTCCCCGATGAGACATTGGAGCCCCCCCCAAAGCAGAGTTGGAGCGCCCCCAGCAGCTCTGGCAAGGGGTGATACCATCAACTCGGAGGTAGTGTCAATCATCAATTTTTAGCGGAAAGTTGTGTATTGAGCTCTCTCGGAGCAACAGGACGAGGTGTTTCTGTGACGTTTTCAGGGTATTTTCCTTACACAGCTTCCACCACTTCAATACGCACGGATTGCGTGACGGCGGCTGTGGCAGTCCAAGGAAGCCTAACAGCCCGTGGTGAAAGTCGGGCACGAAAGATTTTTTGGATTTGTAGCGTGATGTCACTTGTATGTGCGAGGAATCTCCGTAGAATGCTCATCGAGAGTTCAGGAGAAAACTCGATGGCGATGGGAACGCGAAGGCGGAGGCAGCGGCAGAAACGGCCCTGGATCAGCCAGAGCGAGTTGGCGCAAGGGCCGGGGCACCCGTTTTACAAGCGGGTGAACGAGGTTCTCGATCGAGCCGGCTTCGACCAGTTCTCCGAGCAGGAGTGCGCGAAGTTTTACGCGGAGAAGAACGGGCGACCGTCGCTGACGCCGGGGATCTATTTCCGTCTGCTGTTGGTGGGTTATTTCGAGGGGATCGATCTGGAGCGAGGGATCGCCTGGCGAGCGGCGGACTCGCTGGGGCTGCGGCGGTTTCTGGGCATTGGCCTGGACGAGCAGCCGCCCGATCATTCGACGATCTCGCGGACGCGGCGGCTGATCGACGTAGAGACGCATCGGAAGGTGTTCTTCTGGATTCTGGAGCGGCTGGCCGAGCAGGGGCTGGTGCGCGGCAAGACGGTGGGGCTCGACGCGACGACGCTGGAGGCGAATGCGGCAATGCGGTCGATCGTGCGGCGGGACACTGGCGGGCCTCGGGGATCGCGACGCCGACACGGGAAGAGCTGAAGCAGGAGTTGGGACTGGGGCATTACGAGGGTCGCGGCTGGCGTGGATTTCACCACCACGCCACGCTCTGTATCGCCGCCTACGGCTTTCTGGTGGCGGAACGGAGTCGTTTTTCCCCCTCTGCCGGCGCTGGCCAACTGGAGCTACGCGCCCCGAAACTTCCGCCCGACTTCGTCCCTCGCGGCACGCCGCGTGCGCGCCGAGCGGCACAACCCGGGCTCGATCGCCACGCTCCGCATCCGGCTCGCCCGGTTCCTGCTCAGGCGGCTGACGTACTGCCCGTTCTGCGCAGGTCGCCGTTTATGACAGAGTAGTACTAGGGTCCCTCGATAGCCTCGTCAATCCACTCTTCGATGAATTGGCGCGCGGCCTGTTCGTCCAGCGGTTCATCCTGCAATTCTTTGACTAGGGCAGGCCGCAACTTTGCTTTCAACTCCTCAGTGAGGTGCTGGCGCTCAAAGAGATCGCCCAAGTCCCATTCGCCTTCATCGCCACCGAGTTCCTCGACGTAGTGGCGGACGTGCTGAAGGCACCGCTCAGCTGTGCGGATTGCTTCCGCGCGAGCTTGGAATGGAGCAAGAGCGCTATCTTTCGCACGGAGCATTTCAAACCGGCCGCAGCCAACGGGCAGTTTCGCCAAGGCCTCTCGGACGGCACGTTCGGCGACCTCGCGCTCCTCGACTGTCAATTCGAAAGGCGGGATCGTCCAATCGATTACACTCTCGCATTCCCTCTTGTGGCCTCGCTCAGTGCTCCATCGCTCGTACTGTTCACAAACACGCTTTGCCGCTTCGAAGCTGCCGGCACGGATCTCGCCATCGGAGTGGTCGAATCGAGATGCTCTATCGCTTCGGCCGCCGCGTGCATTACTCGAAAGTCCCACTCGCTCGGATCGCCGAATGGTCCCCTGGCAGGAAACGGCAATCGGTTGGGCGGTTCGCCAATAGCCTTCTCATTTTTTTTGCGGAGCCGCCCAGAAGCGGGCGCATCGCTGTCAGGCCTATGTTGCTTTCTAGGCGGATGTTCCTCCCAATCTTGAGTCCACGGACTGCGAGGGTGGTAAGATACCGCGGCGGCAGCTCCCATGGCGCGGCGCAAGCCTCAAGGCCGAGAAACGGCAAGTGACCCAGCAAGCGTCCCTTCCCGTAGGTCTCTATCGGAAAATCGCGTACGAAGGACACCTCGTAAGCTTCACGCTGGACCAAGCATGTACCGACCTTGCCGAACTGTTCCCGCTACCGGCAGGTCGGGATTCCTAACCGACGTTTCTGGAGACCGCCCGATGAGTCTCTAACAGGAGGAGAGAATGGCCCCCTTCCATTTCGTGCACGCCGCGGACCTCCACATTGACAGCCCGCTGATCGGGCTGGCATCAAAGTCGGAGGCCTTGTCCCAACTCATCGACGACGCCTCAAGGAAGGCCCTCGACAACCTAGTCTCCCTCGCGATCGAAAAGAACTGCCGCTTCATGCTCATAGCCGGGGACCTGTTTGATGGTGAGTGGAGGGATTTCCGTACTGGCCAGTTTTTCGTTGAACGAATGCGGCTCTTACGGGAAGCCGGTATCCCGGTGTTCATTGTGCTGGGGAACCACGATGCCGAGAACAAATTCACCAAACGCCTTGAGTTCTCGGATAACGTCCAAGTCTTCCCTTCGCAACGTCCTGAAAGCATACGCTTGGACGACCTTGAGGTTGCGATCCATGGCCAGAGCTTTCCGAGGAGGGACGTGACTGAAAATCTTGCGCTCGGCTATCCGGATCCGGTGGCCGGGTATTTCAATATAGGCCTGCTCCACACAGCGTGCACCGGCCGCGAGGGTCACCAGAGCTACGCACCCTGTAGCATGGACGATATGATATCGCGCGGGTATGATTACTGGGCACTCGGACACGTTCACACACGCGAGATCTTAAATCAGAACCCTCTCATCATCTTTCCCGGAAATCTTCAAGGCAGAAACGCGCGAGAAACCGGCCCGAAAGGGGCCACGCTCGTAACCGTGGATAGCGGCCATGTGAGCGACCTCGAGCACCGGCCACTTGACATCGTAAGATGGTCGGCCGATCGCGTCGACGTGCGACGGTGCGCGGACGCCGAAGCGGTGGTGCAAGAGGCACGCACACGGCTAGAGCAACTCGTCCTCCAAGCTGGAGACCGTGCACTGGCGGTACGTTTACACATCTGTGGGGAGACGTTGCTACACGACGAACTTGTGAGACGCAAATTGACGGTGTTTGAAGATATTGCCACGGCGGCTGCCTCCGTTTCCTCTCAAATCTGGATTGAAAAGATTGAGCTGGAGACAAAGCCGCCGACGCAGGAAGTAGCTATTGATCCGTCGGTTGCAGGAAGGCTCCAATTGATCGCTGAGGAACTGAGCAGATCGGAGGAGTTCAAAAGGGCTGCTTCCCAAATAATTTCCGAGATTCGCGCAAAAACACCGAGTGGGACTGCGGAAGATGAATTCTTTAACAGCCTCGCCGTGCACTCAACGGTGCGCGCCGTAGAACTCGCGAAGGCAATCGCGGCCGGTGGAGGAAAGTGAGCCATGCGTTTCGCGGAACTCGCACTTGAGCGGTATGGCGATTACGAAAAACTGACAGTGCCAATCAACGGGCCAGGCTTAAACGTTATCTACGGACCCAACGAGGCCGGCAAGAGCACCTGCCTCTCGGCCATCACAGACTTCCTCTTTGGCATCCCCAACAATTCTTCGTATGGACAAGTCTTCGGTTACGGCTTAATGCGAATCCGGGCCACTTTGGAGCTCCCAGATGGTCAGCGCTTTGATCTTCGCCGACGCAAGGGGCACGAGCGCACACTTTCGGACGGGAACGGTAAAGTGGTTGACGAGTCGATTGTTCAGAGAGTTCTCCCCGGCATGTCGAGAGAGCGCTTCAGCACGCTGTTTGGTCTTGGCCATGAGGCGTTGCGCGAAGGTGGCAGACACTTGCTTGAAGCGGAGGGAGACATCGGACGTTTGATCGTCGAGGCGGGCGGTGGGCTGCGTACTCTGGTCGACCGCATTGGCGAGCTGAGAGAGGAAGCTGACGAACTCTTCGCAACTCGACGCTCTGAGCGGCGCCGGTTTTACCAGTTATACGATCGGTTCGCAGAGGCGACAAAGGAAATCAGGGAAGGGACGCTCACCTATGAAGCCTACCGAAAGTCCGAGGACAACCTTGCTCAGACTGTGGCCAAGCACCGAGGCCTGACCGAAGATCGACTGGCCCTGGAGACACGCAAGTCGGCGCGGGAGCGCGCGAGTCGAGTCCTCCCGCTCCTCGCCCAATTGGACCTGATCGAGCTGGAGATCGAAACCTACGGGGACGTCGCGCTCCTGAGGCCTGACTTTGTGACTGATGTCCAGGAGACCCTAAAGGCGCGTGATCAAGCCAACGAGCTACTCCAGGAAGCCACAAACCGCTGCGCCGACCTGCAGAGGCAAATCGATAAACTGCCGAATCACGAACTCCTCCTTGGTTGTGAGCCGGAGGTACGAACCATCGGCGAAAAGGCGACAAATGTTAGGGCGGAGCGCGAGAGCCGTCCGAACCGTGAGAGGGAACTGGCAGTAGAGCAAGCCAAGCTTGTTCGGCTGCGCGAGCTTCTGCAACTCGATGCAGACGCAGACTTGAGGACCCACGTCCCGACAGGGGACGCGCGCGAGACCGCGCGACAGCTCGCGACCCAGGGACGGTCCCTTGCGGAGCAGGTTGAGGGGACTGAGAAACAGATTAGAGGGTACGAGCGCGAAGTGGTTTCCCTCGATGACAAATTGACAGTGCTCAAGGAGAAAGGCTTCGACCGGGCGCTCACGATTCAAGTTCCGGAGGGGAGCACGCTGCTCCGGCTACAACGCGAGGCCAAGGTTCGCAACAGAGACGCAGGAAAACTCGAAGACAAGTTCACGCATTGCCTGACAACCTGGGGCTTTTCTAGCGTCGAGGAACTGCGCGACTTCCGCTGCCCAGACCCCGACCGGGTCAAACGCGAAATTGACCGCCGGAAAACGCTCAAACAGGAGATCGAAGCTCAATCCGAAGGCTTCCGGCAGGCCAAAGACAGACTCTCTGCGGCGCAAAAGGCGATCGAGCGCCTCCAAACGGCAGGTGAGGTTCCCACCGATGCCGCGATTGATCATGCTCGCTCGGCACGGAAATCCGCTTGGGAACCGATCCGTTCGGCTTACCTGAGTGATGACCCTGAAACGCTAAGCGCGATTCCGCGGCCCGAGCGCGAAAGCAACGCAATTCGCCTGGAAGATCGGACCGAGGAAGTTGATCGGCTGTCCGACCGAAAGTCCACCGAGGCCCAGCGGATTGCCGACCTTGCGACCGCAAAGAGAGACGAGGATGAAGCGAAGATTGCGTTGGAATCAGCGGAAAGCAAACGGAAGGAGTTGGAGGAGATACTGACAGACGAGGCCCGGGGATTTGTCGAGACTTGGCGACCGGCTGTCGAAAAAGCGGCCGATCTGCCAATGCTCAGGCAGCTTGCAGAAGATCGAGAAGCGGCACTGGAGGAAGCCGCTGAGGCGTCTAGGCTCCGTGCCGAGGCACGAGACCGCCAAGCCGAGGCAGATGATACGATAGCGCGCCTCAGCCGCGCCGAGAGTGACCTAGGGCTCAGCCCGGAGCCCGAGGTCGCGGTTGACCAGCGCATACATACTCTAGAACAGGCCAGCAATGCCTACGAAGAGGCCCACAAGGAGTGGCTCCAGAACCACGCCAAGCGTGAACAAATCGGAAACCAGTTGGCGCGAGCAAAGGCGGAAGTTTCAGAGATGAAGCAGGTTTTCGCCGCGTGGCGTGGGAGATGGGAGGAGGTTATGCCTAAGGTGGGCCTACCTCCGAACAGCACCATTGAATCTGCCGAGCAAATCCTCAAGGAGTGGTCCGAAGCCCAAACGGCGTTGGTCGCCATCGAGATTGCCCAACGCCGCCTCGGCCAATTTGACCGTGACGAGGATGACCTGAAAAAGATGGCCGAGGGGCTTTCCCATCGCCTCGACTTCAGAATCCCCGAGGACCCAATCGCAGCGGCCGAAATGCTCCAGGAGCAGTTGCAAGACGCCAAGGGCATCGAAGCCCAACGACGCACTCTGCAAACGCAAAAGGATGGGGCGGAGGAGGACCGTCGCCGCAAGCAGAACACTGCGGACAGATTGACAGCCACAGTACGTGGCCTGTGTGACGAGGCGAAACTGGCCGACGAACAATCGCTTAAGGAGACTGCTGCTCGCCTTCGTGAATTGCTTCAGAGACGGCAGGCTCACGCTCAAAAGCTCCAAGAGGTCCATGCGGCCGGCGATGGAAAGTCCGTCGAGGACCTGCGGGCCGAGTGCAAAGGACTCGACCCGGACGGACTTCGCGCCCAACTGGAAGAAATTAGGAGCGATAGGGAACGCTTGGACCAGGAAATCCAGCAGGCTTACGCGGAGATTAAATCTCGTGAGGCTGATGTCCAGAAATTTACGGCCGCCGCCGGGATCAACTCTGCGGAATCCCGCCGTCAAAGCGCAGCCGCTGAAATGCGAGCGGTGATTGAACGCTATCTTGAAGTCACACTCGCACAGGAACTTCTCGAGCAAGCTATTGATCGCTTGCGGCAAGAACGACAAGACCCGCTTATTGTCAGCGCGGGAGATCTCTTCAAGCTTGCGACGCGCGGCTCCTATGTCGGAATCGGGACAAACATTGACGACCGCGGCCCCGTGGTCGTGGGAAAGCGCCCTACAGGCGAGGATGTACGTGTTGAGGAAATGAGTGACGGCACCCGTGACCAACTCTTTTTGGCCTTCCGCATCGCAAGCGTGGAGCAGTATTGCAAGCCATCGGGACCCATCCCATTCATCGCAGACGATCTGTTGGTGCATTTCGATGACGATCGGAGCGGGGCCGCGTTGGAACTGCTGGCCGCACTTGGGTGCCACACCCAAGTATTGCTCTTTACACACCACCGTGCGGTTCGCGACATGGCGCCAGCAGTGCTCAAACGGGGTACGTTCGCAATTACTGAGCTGGCGTCTTGATTTTCGAGTGCTTACGGCCGGAGGACGTCACGATGATAAAGTTGAAGGTATTCGAACACACCGAGGCAATCCACGCGGCCTTTTGGTCAAACGCCTACGAGAGTGCGGTGGGTCAACCCGCTCAGTCCTGCGCCGATAAAATTGCAGAACGGATAGCCCAAGCCAGGCTTTTTTAGTAGGGTGGGAGCGCTGCCCGGGCGGCTCGCGGTAATTCGGCGGCCTGTGGTTATACGTCGGCGGACGTGAGCGCCTCGTCAATCCACTCTTCAATGAATTCCCGCGCGGCCTGTTCGTCCAACGGTTCATCCTGCAATTCTTGGATTAGTACTACTGTGTCATAAACGGGGGCTGCAGCAGAACGGGCCATAGGTAAGCCGTCTGAGCAGGAACCGGGCGAGCCGGATGCGGAGCGTGGCGATCGAGCCCGGGTTGTGCCGCTCGGCGCGTACCCGGCGTGCCGCGAGGGACGAAGTCGGGCGGAAGTTTCGGGGCGCGTAGCTCCAGTTGGCCAGCGCGGGCAGAGGGGGAAAAACGGCTCCTTTGCGCTACCAGGAAGCCGTAGGCGGCGATGCAGAGCGTGGCGTGGTGATGAAATCCACGCCAGCCGCGACCCTCGTAATGCCCCAGTCCCAACTCCTGCTTCAGCTCTTCGTAATCCCGTTCCATGATCCAGCGGTGCTTGGCCAATTTCACCAGTTCCGCCAGTCGGGTACCGGCCGAGAGGGTCGCGAGCCAATACTTAGTCGGCTCGTTTTCCTCTGCGGGCCATTCGATCAGCAACCATTCTCCCGCACGCGGCTCACTGCGCCAATACTCCCGATGAGCGACCCGCACGCGCAGGGCGGCGAAACGAGAGCGGAGTTTCCGCTTGCTACCCTCGCGCCAGCAAACCGATTTCCAGGCCCGCGGCGGTAACCCCTGCGCCAGCTCTTTGACCATAACCGGTTGATGTTGTTTATCCCGACGCAGCAGTCTTGGCGGGCGTCCCTGGCCCTTCCACCGCTTCGCGGGCAACGGAGCTTCGCCGGGCCCCCAAACGGTCGTCGAACCCTGGATGCCGACGATATACTCCAACCCCTGTTTGGTAAGCCCGTCTCGAAATTGGCTGTCGTTGCCGTAAGCCGCATCGGCCAGCACCGGCGCCTGGGGAACCCTTTCTTCCAGCGCTTGGCGAATCTGCCCGAGCGCGATTGTCGGCTTGGTGGCAAAGGAAACTTCTGGAGGGATACAGGCCTCGGCACGCCGTTTTCGATCCTGGGCCCAAATCTCGGGCAGGTAGAGACGCCAGGCAATCGGCAGACTGGCCTGTTCGGTGGCTACCGATAAACTCACCGCGACCCGGCAATTTTCCTGCTTGCCCACCTGGCCGCAATACTGCCGCACGACCCCCACCGAGTGAGTTCCCTTCTTGACGAAACCCGTGTCATCCACGATCCAAGCCAGCAGCGGCCCTTTCCGCTCCATCACGGGCAGCACGTACCGGCGCACCGTATCGAGCAAAACCTCGTCGCTCCAAGGCGCGTTCGCCACGAAATGATGCAGGGACTGGTGGACGCGCCGCACGTCCCCGGGAGCCAGCCGTGCGGCCATCGGCTCGACACTCTTGCGCTCGCCGGGGAGCAACAGACCGGTGCAGTAGGACCCGAGCGGTGCTGCTCGGTCGGCGTGCCCTGCGGCTTGCGCCAGGCTGTCGAGATAAGCCGCAAAGCGTTGCTGTTGCCCGCCTGGCGCCGAAGAAGAGGCGCTCATGCCTCCAGACTATCAACCCCCGAGCGCCCTTGGCGCAGGAAAGACAGGCATTGTGTCTATTTATGACACAGTAGTACTAAGGCCGATGAAAAGTTTAAGCCAAAGAGTTGAAAAAGCAGCCTCGCACCAGCCAGGCTTGAAGCAAATGTGGCGAGACCTGCTGGCGAAGTACGGTCACGGTTTCACAATTCACAAAGTGAACGGCCCGGAAGCCGAGCGCCGCAGGTTGACCCGTCAGCGCGACGCACGCACTCGGCTGGGCCGGGGATGAGCTTCTCGCAGCGATTTAATCGACCTCCCGCCAAGCTTCTTTCAGATAGGAAATACAGCAATGAACCAGTCATCCCAGTCTCCCTTCAAACTTGAATCCGTGATGAATCCGCCATATTCGACCCCAATCAGCATCACCCGGCTTGATTGGATCACTCCGCCTGTTCCACTTGGGCCGAACGCTCAGCCGTACGACAATTACGCTGCTGACCAGTGGGTCGTGATAGAAGACGCCCAGGGCAACATTATCCTGCAATGGAGATATTCTGCCGATAAAATTGGAGCGGTGCCAAGTCTGGATTTTGTAAACTTCCCTATGAAATTGTCCTCCGGGTTTCAGTTGACTCAGATCGACGCTGGGATACTCCGGCTCTATTGGGAGTAAGGCCTACAATCTGGGGAAACCGGAACCCCGAATCGATAGCCAACATTCATTACATTGTCTGAATTGAAAAAGAGAGCCAACACTGACCGATGGAAACACTTGGACCCGAAAGGTGCTGCACGATCATCCTTACCCCAGATTTCCGTTTTGAGCCTCTCTCGCAAACCTTTTGACTTCCGCAGTCATCAGTGTTTATGCGAATCTGAGCGCGGTGAGGGCGCTCCGGAGGTCAGTACCCAATGGGTGAAACCCAAAATCAGCCCTTTCAGCTCTCTTTCAGCGCGTCTTTGAAAGTCGATTTCCAATGCTCGCGGGTCACCTCCGGCGGGGGTCTGCTTCTGGTGTGCGAGATGGACAAGCGCTTGGGCTTCAGTGATCTGATCGCCCAACACGAAGCGCGCGAAGTGGTGCACGGTTGCTTCCAGCCGCGGTCAAATGTATGCTGCTGGGCGGTGACGGAATTGAAAATGGAAATCCTGGATTAGGCCTTCCTTTCCTCGCGGCGAAAGAAATCGGCCAGCGCGATTCGGATAACCTGAGCGAGTTCGGCCGACCGCGGTTGTGAGCCTCCCCCGCAGGGTTGCCCGTTGCGCTTTTCGCGTCAGCCCGGCGTGTGCCCCGAGCCGCCGCGGCCAAGCCTGATCTGAAGGTCCATCTCGCGCGGCGGAACGTAGTGAGCTAATGCAGACGAAAGTAAACGGTGACGTCAGCCCGACTTTTGATGGCGTGCCCGTTCAGCAGTGTCGGGTCATAGCGCCATTTGCGAATAGCGTTCATTGCGGCTGGCGCCAGAGCTGCTGGGCCGCTTATGAGCTGCACTCTCAGCACCTCGCCGGAACGGCCGATGAAAGCTCGGACCCTCACTGTGCCCTGGATTTCTCTCGTCAGTGCGGCAACGGGGTAGGCCGGCTCGACATGGGAGGCAAGCTTGCCTAGCTGAAGTTCTTCCGTCGGATCAAAGGACCCGATCACGAGTATCGAGCGCCTTTCCGAAATAGCAACCAATGACGAAGCGCTCACCGGTCCCCTTTCGAAAATCACGCGGGAGGGCGGGGCTCCGATGGCAGGCGCACCAACGAGCGCGACGTTGTTGGATGGTTCCGGGGTGTCAGTGCGAGTAGGGTATGAGACGTTGCTCGACTGTGGACCGCGCTGCGCATGTCGCTGCACCCTGCCTTGGGATCGAAATCCAGCTGCATCGGGCACCGGCTCAGTGGGGCCGGGAGATAACGCCTGCGTGACCATGGAGCCAAACTCTGGCTCTGCACTTTTCGGCGGGGAAGCAAGTGGGACTGGTCGGCGGCCAACCGAAGGAGGAGGAACTGTGCCGCCTTGAACAGCATTGAGAGGATGTCTGGATGATTGCGATTGCGGATGTCCGCCGGTGCCGCGAGTCACAGCGTTTGCATACAGGGATCGAACGGCCTTGGTAACGCTCACCAGAATATTTCGGGCTTCCTTCGATCTGCCGACCATTGGCAACTCTGATAACTGCGGCAAATATCTGAGTCCCAACAGAAGCGCAACAGCAACGGCGAGCAAACAAAGGACCCTGCCTAGTCCCCACAAGGGAAGCACGGTCTCGCGTTTGGACCGCGCGACGGCTCTCGGAGCCGCGACAGCATGCGCGGAATCCACCACCGGAACGCGAGGCTTCCTGCTAGAAGACTCGTTGATCGTTTGTTGCGGAACATGCCGCCCCCCCCGAATACTTGCCGGGGATGTGGGAAGATCTCGGTTTCCTACCCATTCCTTGATTCTGGATTGAACGCCTTCGGACAGCTCAAGAAATTGGGCGCCCACTTCCTTGCCGGACTCACCGACCCAGACCAGCTTAGCGCTAGCCTCGAGCCATTGATCGGAAGAAGGAAGCCGGAATCGGAGTCGCGACACCTCTTCCTTGGTAACCTGAAGCGCGGACTGCAACGACAATCCCGTTTCGCTGATATTCAGGACGAGTCCGCCGTTCGCGCCATCTAGGAGGTCGATGTAGCACGTGTCGTTTACTTTTCGCCGAGCGCAGTGGCGGCGTTCCAGCGGTGGGGGTGAACCTCGGGAATGCTCAGCGGTATCGGTCACTTTCTACCCACTCTGAGCGGAAATAAAGCGCGGGAAGCACCGGCAGCATCAGCACCCGAAACCCGCCAGGCGTGTCACCGCGATTCCTCTTCTGTTGTTGGATGCGATAAAAAGAACCCGGGTTTTATCCTAACAGCCCGTGGCAAAATCGGGTGCTTTTGAACAACGCCGCAGGTAGCGGAGATAGCGGCGGTTTTGCGTGTGGCGGAGCCTGGACGGCAAAAACGGGGCTTCGGCGCGACTGGTGGCCACTCGAAAGCGACCCGGAGGCGAAATCGGTGCAA